>JACCDO011698812.1_pt1 | contig 41745 bp, 42 predicted proteins | sample 7446101 | NCBI WGS metagenome assembly JACCDO01 (sample SAMN15323440, study PRJNA562643) | freshwater metagenome | isolation source: river surface water | place: USA:Blue River Watershed | collected 2017-08-16 | reverse complement strand
TCTATGCCCTCAGCTTTTTTGAGGCAGCTAATGGTTGGTATAACTATAAAGAGTACAACCCATTCCGCTTGCGTCGTAGTGTAGGTGTGGGAATGCGTTTTTTCCTTCCGATGTTTGGATTGCTAGGATTTGATTACGGTATTGGATTGGATCGGGCTATTCCTGGACAAAACAATGGGTTGAAAGGAATTTCTAGATTTACATTTATGTTAGGATTTGAACCTGAATAAATTTCGATTATGAGAAAGTTCATCTTAGTTTTTTCATTTTTATTGAGCGCCTTCATAGGGTCTGCACAGAAATATGCTATTGTAGACACCCGTTATATCTTGGATCGTTTGCCCGAATACAAAACTGCCCAACAGCAATTAGATGTGATGGCTGCTACCTGGCAATTACAAATAGATAGCATGCAAACTTCGCTGGACAGAATGTACCGAGAGTTTGATGCGGAGCAGATTATGCTAACAGCCGAATTGAAAAAAAGAAAAGAAGACCAACTCTTTGCCAGAGAAAAGGAACTCCGCGACCTTCAACGGAAGCGTTTTGGGTTTGAAGGCGATTTATTTAGAAAACGCCAAGAATTAGTGAAGCCGGTTCAGGATAAAGTTTACAATGCTATTCAGAAAATGGCAGCTGCAAAGGGGTACGACTTTGTACTCGATAAAAGTGAAGGAATTACCATTATATTTGCCGACCCCAAACTCGATAAAAGCGAAGAGGTGTTGAAAGAGTTAGGGATCCGATAAACGTTCAATCCAATTTAAAACCAATACGTAATGAAAAAGTTCGTTGTGATTTTAGCCGTAGCAGGTTTGTTTGCATTTGCAAATGCAGCACAAGCTCAGATTAAGATCGGCTATATTAATGTGGAGAATGTTCTTTCTCTAATGCCAGAAGTTGGGAAATTAGATTCAATTCTATCCCGTTATCAGCAGGATTCTATCAATCCTCAGTATGCTTCGTTGATCCAAACTTATCAGTACAAGGATAGTGTGTATAAGGATACGTTGAAGCCACCGCCAGCTGCTGTAAAAAAGCAATTGGAAGAAGAGCTTCCTCAGTTGATCAACACCATCCAAAACTGGCAGCAAATTGTAAACCAGGCTATGGAAGCAAAGCAAAATGAATTGTTAGCTCCCTTGTATCGTAAAATCTATGATGCGATCCGTGCTGTTGCCAAAGAAAAAGGGTACTCCCATGTATTAAATAAGGACACCCTGCTCGTTGCACCAGATGCCGATGACATGATTGCTTCTGTAGCTGCAAAATTGAAGTTGACACTTCCCAAAGCGCCTGCTGCAGCACCGCCAACAAAATAAGTTGAATTCATTTTTTTTCAAGAGCCCGGTCAAACAGATCGGGCTCTTTGTTTTAGTCGAGTTACATTTGTAGTATGAGTGCAATTGCTGCGCCTGTAAAGGGTCCTATTGGTGTTTTTGATTCTGGCTATGGCGGGTTAACCATCCTACGTAGTCTGGTTCAACAATTACCTTCTCATGATTTTTGTTATTTAGGAGATAGTGCACGTTCGCCTTACGGAAATCGTTCTTTTGATGCAGTATATGCTTATACATTAGAAGCGGTCCAGTGGTTTTTTAAGCAGGGTTGTCCCTTGGTGATTTTAGCTTGTAATACTGCGTCTGCAAAAGCATTACGTACTATCCAGCAAAAGGATTTACAAAAAATTGCACCTACCAATCGGGTGTTAGGAGTTATACGGCCCACAACAGAAGTGATCGGCCAATATTCCCAAACAGGTAAAGTTGGAATTTTAGCTACGGAGGGAACGGTACAATCGCAGTCGTATCCCATTGAAATTGCAAAGTTTTTTCCTTCATTGGAAGTGACGCAAGAAGCCTGTCCCATGTGGGTTCCTTTAATCGAAAACAATGAGCAGGATAGCGAGGGCGCAGATTTCTTTGTTCAAAAAAACTTGAACGCTATTTTTTCAAAAAGCCCTCAAATCGATCTTTTATTATTGGCCTGTACGCATTATCCGCTTTTGCGTACTAAAATTGAAAAGTACATCCCAGCTGGTGTAAAGCTGCTTTCCCAGGGTGATATTGTCGCCTCTAGTTTGGCTGATTACTTGAATCGACATCCTGAAATTGCTTCCCGCTGTACTCGTGAAGGTAATTTGCAGTTCTATACCACTGATAATAGGTTGGACTTTGACCGCCACGCGGCTCATTTTTTTGGGAGCCCTATTTCTTCAAAAGAGGCTCAGTTAGGAGATAGCTGCTGCTAACTGTCTGGCAGTCATCGTCTTATTTTTCTTTTCGCTCTCCTTTTAATCCCTTACCTTTGCGGTCCTTTCACAAAACGACGGGTGTGGTGACCTGGCGTAAGTAAATGGAAATCCGGATCGTTCTCCCGATCCATCTTTCATCTAACGTGAAAAAAAGAGACTAAAATGAAACGTACTTTTCAACCTCATCGTAAGCGTCGTAAAACCGTACACGGATTTCGTAAGCGTATGCAAACTGCCAATGGACGTAAAGTATTGGCTAGTCGTCGTGCAAAAGGTCGCAAAAAGTTGACTGTGTCTGACGAGCGCAAATTGAAATAACCCATCGCCTCCCTGAGGTTTTGATAACTTTACAGCTCCGGAATACCGGAGCTTTTTTATTTTCTTTTCATGATGGTGCGACACACATTTGGTAAAGCAGAACGATTAAAAAGTCGAAAATCGATTGATGCGCTTTTTAAGGAAGGTCAGCGATTTAATATGGGCTCTATCCGTGTGTTGTATCGTCCAGTTGCACAACCCGGCATTCGAGTAGGCGTTGGCGTTTCGGCCCGGCAATTCAAGTTAGCGGTTGAGCGTAACCGGGTTAAGCGACTATTGCGCGAGTCGTACCGATTACAAAAACAGATACTTGCTCCTGTTGTAGAGCATTGCAAGGGGTTGGATGTTTTTTTTATTTATACGGCACCTGCCATGCCGGTCTATTCAGCACTCGCTCCTCAAATGGAAAAAATTCTCACTAAACTCAATACCATTCTTGCAAAAGAATCCAACTAATATCTCGCTGTTTATAAAACGCATTTTGATTTTACCCTTTTTGGTGTTGATCAAATTGTATCAATGGGTTTTATCACCATGGATAGGACCAAAATGCCGGTATACACCAACTTGCTCTCACTATACAGTTGAGGCATTGCAAAAGCATGGTCTTTTAAAAGGACTTTGGCTTTCGATAAAAAGAATTAGCCGCTGCCATCCGTGGGGAAGCAGCGGCTATGATCCAGTTCCGTAAAGAACCTAGTTAGCTGGCTTTTTCAAAACGTGCAGCCACTACATTCCAGTTGATTACTTGCCAGAATGCACCTAAATAATCAGCTCTTCTATTTTGATATTTTAGATAGTAGGCATGCTCCCATACATCCACTCCCAAAATGGGTGTTCCTTTTACTTCTGCAATGTCCATAAGGGGATTATCCTGGTTAGGCGTTGAACAGATTTCCAATTTTCCATCCTTTACAATTAACCAAGCCCATCCGCTTCCAAAGCGTGTCATACCTGCAGCAGCAAATTTTTCCTGAAAGGAAGTAAAAGATCCAAATGCAGCGTTGATGGCATCTGCTAATTTTCCAGAAGGCTGTCCACCAGCTTGTGGAGCTAAACTCTCCCAGAAAAATGTGTGGTTCCAGTGACCGCCTCCATTGTTACGAACAGCAGCAGAAATACTTCCTGCTTCTTTTACCAGTTGTTCGATTGATTTGTTTTCGTGCGGGGTTCCTGCAATGGCCTTATTGAGATTGTCTACATAAGCCTGGTGATGTTTACCATGATGAATTTGCATGGTCAATGTGTCAATGTGTGGCTCAAGCGCCTCATGTGCATAAGGGAGAGGGGATAATGTAAATGGCATAAATTACTTTTTTGGAATAACAAAATTACGCAAGGGGAGTTCGTTAACGGCGTGCTTTGAAAAAATCCTTCATTAATTGTGCGGCTTCGGCAGCGCAACAGCCAGCATCCAGTTTTGTTTGCGGGTGGAAAGGCCAGTTGGACCCTGCTACTTTTCGATAGCCATTTTTTAGGTCATCTGTTCCATACACTACGCGTCCGATCTTACTCCAATACAATGCGCCTGCACACATTGGGCAGGGTTCTACTGTTACATAAAGGGTTGCATCGGGCAGGTATTTACTCCCAAGCGCATTAAAAGCAGCGGTTAAAGCAATCATTTCGGCATGGGCAGTGGGGTCTTGCAGCCGTTCCGTCATGTTGTGCCCACGGGAAATTATTTTTCCATCTTGCACCACAACCGCTCCAACAGGCACTTCTTCCTCCTCTTTTGCTTGTAACGCTTCCTGTAAAGCCATTTTCATATAGTGCATATCATCCATGCCCGTGGTATTTGCTAACTTGGTTCAAAATTCAGGTATGTCCTACTTATCGCTGTTGACAAAGATGCGGGAATATTTTGCATCCGGCGCCACTCAATCTGTTGAATTTAGAAAACAGCAATTAAAAAGTCTGCGCGACGAAATTTTAAAAAATGAACAAGCAATCAACGAGGCTTTGTATCAGGATTTACATAAAAGTCCCGAAGAGGTTTGGGTATCCGAAACAGGTTTAGTAGTGGGAGAAATAAATGTGGCCTTGAAACATTTGGATGCATGGGTGCAACCCCGTCGTGTACGCACTAATCTATTGAACCTTCCTTCGTCCAGTTCAATTTTACCAGAGCCATTAGGAGTTGTATTAATCATTGCACCTTGGAACTATCCCTTTCAGTTATTATTGAATCCATTAGTGGGAGCTATTGCTGCAGGTAATTGTGTGGTTTTAAAACCCAGTGAATATGCACCCGCAACAGCAGCCGTGATGAAAAAAATAATTGAAGCGGTGTTTGATTCTTCCTATATCGCTTATGTCGAAGGAGATGGAGCGAGTGTGGTTCCGTCATTACTAGAATCATTCCGATTTGATCATATTTTTTATACGGGAAGCACTACGGTTGGTCGAATTATTTATAAAATGGCTGCAGACCAACTTACACCTGTTACCTTAGAATTAGGAGGGAAAAGTCCTTGTGTAGTGGAGGCTGATGCATCAATCAACGTAGCGGCCAAGCGAATTGCATTAGCAAAATGGAATAACGCTGGTCAAATTTGTGTGGCGCCCGATTATATCTTGGTACATGCTTCAATACGCGATTCCTTTTTACAGGAATTAAAAAAAGTAATTCTGAACTTTTTTACCGAGAACCCTGCTACTTGTGGACATTATGGTCGAATCATTAACAGCAAACAGTTTGATCGTTTGGTTAGCTATTTAAAAGATGGCTCCATTTATCACGGAGGTCATTATGATCGCGAGCAGCTTTATATTGAGCCTACCTTATTGACCGAAGTAGCAATCGATTCTCCTATCATGCAACAGGAAATTTTTGGTCCATTGTTACCTGTTCTGTCTTATAACAATTTTGAAGAAGCTAAGTCAATCATTGCACGTAATCCAAATCCATTGGCGTTTTATGTCTATACCGAAAATCGCGCCCAAGAAAAAGCATGGTTGCAACAAGTGCCAGCTGGTGGTGCCTGTGTCAACAATTCAATTTTTCACTTGTTAAATCATCGACTTCCTTTTGGAGGACGTGGAACCAGTGGGGTGGGTGCTTATCATGGTAAGTACTCGTTTGATACATTCAGTCATCAAAAAAGTGTTTTGCGAACACCTACTTGGCCGGATCCAGCGATCAAGTACCCTCCTTTTAAGGGAAAATTAAATCTGTTAAAAAAGTTAATTGGATGAACAAGCGGTCTACCTTCAAAATTGTGGTTCTCATAGGAGCGATTCTCAGTGTTGTACTTTTTTTCTTTGCAACCAGAAATAATCGGTCCATGAGTTTGCGACAGCAACTACTTAAAAAATTTTATCCTGCCTTGTTGTGGCTTACTGGAGCGGCAAATAAGAATAATCGCTTTATTGAGCATAGTCCTCAAGATCCGCTTCTATCTTTTTATGAATTAACGGCTACTACTATTAATGGACAGCCCTTTGCGTTTTCTACCTTGAAAGGAAAGAAAGTGCTTCTTGTAAATACAGCCAGTGATTGTGGATATACTGCGCAATATGCAGAACTGCAGCAGCTGTATGCACAGTTTGGTGAGAAGCTTACAATCATAGGTGTACCCTCCAATGAATTTAAAGAACAAGAAAAGGGAACGGCAACCGATATAGAAAACTTCTGCAAACGTAATTATGGAGTGACTTTTATTTTATTAGAAAAGTCTATTGTAAAAAATGGTGCCGAACAGCATCCTGTTTATCAGTGGCTGACCGATCCACAGAAAAATGGATGGAATACACAGGAGCCTGTTTGGAATTTTTCAAAATATTTGGTTGACGAACAAGGTCGTTTGACTCATTATATGGATCCTTCGGTTTCACCGCTCGACACGAGAGTGGTGAATGCAATCACCCATTAATCCAAGGGACAATTTTGATGATAGTCTACCAGTGCAATCGATGATTTTTCAAATTGGTAACCCTGGTACGTTTTTGCAATGTCATCAAAAACAGCGTTGAGCTCCTCTTCAGTTTTTAAGGTCACTAATTTATTTCTGAACTCTTTGATATTGGGTAGTCCTTTTAGATAGTTGGTATAGTGTCGTCTCATTTCATTGATACCAACAACAGGATTTTTCCATTCAATAGAGCGACGCAAGTGTTTGCGGCATACTGCAAGACGCTCTTCAATGGTAGGCGCGGCCAGATGCTCTCCTGTTTTGATAAAGTGCTTGATCTCTCTGAAAATCCAGGGATATCCAATAGCTGCTCTGCCAATCATAATACCATCTACGCCATATCTGTTTTTATACTCCACTGCTTTTTCAGGCGAATTGATATCACCGTTTCCAAAGATGGGAATTTGAATGCGAGGATTGTTTTTCACTTTACCAATAAGTGTCCAATCGGCTTCTCCTTTATAAAGCTGTGTGCGGGTGCGACCATGAATGGCTAACGCTTTAATCCCTACATCTTGTAATCGTTCTGCTACTTCTTCAATATTCTTGCTGTTTTCGTCCCACCCTAATCTGGTTTTGACAGTAACGGGGAGTGAAGTTGATTTAACCACTGCTTCTGTTAATCGTACCATTAAAGGAAGATCTCGTAGCACTCCCGCACCCGCTCCTCGGAGTGCCACTTTTTTAACCGGACATCCAAAATTAATATCGAGTAAATCGGGCTGTGTAACTTCTACAATTTTAGCCGCCATTGAAAGACTCTCTTCATCTCCTCCAAATATTTGAATACCGATCGGTCTTTCGTACTCAAAAATGTCCAGTTTTTTTCTGCTTTTGATTGCATCTCGAATCAATCCTTCAGAAGAGATAAATTCCGTGTACATCAAATCAGCTCCATTGTCTTTGCAAACGGCTCTAAAAGGCGGATCACTCACATCCTCCATCGGAGCAAGCAAGAGCGGGAAATCGGGTAATTGAATGGGGCCTATTCTGACCATCGTTGGGTTTTGCCTATTTTTGGTTCTTCAGGTACTGCGTTTGAATACGCAAATTTACGATCTAAACAGTCAAGGATACATGAAGGGTCTTTTTCAACACAAATCAGCAGGTCAACAATTTTTCCTGTTACTCAGTATTTCTCTCTTTAGTTTTTTTCTGATTGGCTTACTGGGGACGCAATTATTGAGTGTAATAACCGGAATTTCCATGACAGAAATGGCTGCACTTGATAAAATAGACCCCAAACACCCTTGGCTACCTTTTTTTATCCGAGGGATGCAAGCGGTTCAATTCATTGGATTGTTTTTAGTTCCGAGTTGGTTTGCAGCTCGTTTTTTTACTGGTAAACCTGCAGGCAACTATTTGGGATTTCGTTTGCCCTCACATGCTGGTTTTTGGTTGATCGGTTCCTTTTCCATTCTCATTGCCTTACCCATGGTTCAATGGTTGGGCGAAGTAAACCGTGCAATAGAATTTCCGTCGCAATTAACTAATTGGATTCGTGGAAAAGAGGATGAAGCTAACGAAACAGTCAAAGCACTATTATCTCGACATACGGTACAAGATCTTTTATTGAATTTATTATTTGTAGCTGGACTTGCAGCGGTGGGTGAAGAGTTGTTATTCAGAGGGGTGATTCAACGCATTTTTGTGAAACAATTTGGTCAGGCATGGCCGGCTATTGTAGTGTCAGCCTTTTTATTTGCTGCGTTACATCTACAATTTTATGGCTTTTTGCCACGCTTTGCCCTTGGCATTTTACTAGGAGCAATTTACTGGTATAGCGGAAGTTTGTGGGTTGCTATACTTGCTCATTTTGTATATGATGGAGTATTAATTGTCTTGGTTTATTTGAACCCCGTATTGCTTAACGACGAATCAGTAGTGCCGGCAGAAACATTGGTATATTCTGGATTGATCAGTGCTTTGATGGTGACGATGAATTTACATTGGATGATCAAGCATGGTAATCCGGTTTCAGATGAACAAATTGAAGAGGAGGATACAACGACGGATCACGATACATCAATTTAAGTATGCCTTTTAACCGCGAAGTATTTACAACTAGATCGATTACCGCTTTTTTCTTTGTGGTGGTCATGCTAACGGCTTTGCTTTTAAGTGACGTGAGTTTTTGGTTATTGGTATTGGTGTTACATGCAGGCTGTTGGGTAGAATATGAAAGAATAGTTGCGTCATTTAAAAATTCTTTTTTGTTTATCCTATTTGGTTTAGTCTATTTGACGGCAAGCTGGTTCTTTTTTCTAGAGTTACATCAACATCCACTTTTAATGATCCCAGAAACAGGTGTGCCTGCTCCTACTTGGGAACAATTTCCTTTTTTCATTCTGCTATGCATGTGGATCAATGATACAATGGCTTACATCGTTGGCTCCTTGATTGGGAAAACACCTCTTTCTCCTATTTCACCTAAAAAAACATGGGAAGGAACATTGGGAGGAATTGTACTTACCGTAATTATAGTGGGTGGGGGTGCCAACTATTTACTAGGGTCATTTATTCCTGTTGGAAAAATGGAGCCCTTGCTTTCTGCGCATTGGTATGTTTTAGCCTTATTAGCAGCCATAGCAGGAACGTGGGGTGATTTATTAGAATCAAAATTCAAGCGCGTAGCAGGTATCAAGGATAGTGGTACCATCTTACCCGGGCATGGCGGTTTTTTAGATCGTTTCGACTCTTTGTTAGTAGCTACTCCTGTTTGTTGGATCTATTTGAAACTGATCCTTGCTTAGCACAGGCATTCCCTATATTTGCCACCGTAAAATCTAAAGAGTATGACGCTGCATCGCGAAGGAAGAGGTACTATTTTGACTGTAACATTACTAGTGGCATTTATTAACGGATTAGTGTTTAGCACTGTCACTTCATCTTGGATTAGTTTTTTGGTTGCGGCAGTTAGCCTACTATTTTGGGTATTTATTCTCTCCTTCTTTCGTATCCCTTCTCGTAAATTGACTATACAAGAAAACGCAATCATTGCTCCTGCCGACGGCGAAGTGGTGGTAATAGAAGAGGTGCAAGCCGACGAATATTTTTTGGATCGTCGAATTCAGGTTTCCATTTTTATGAGTCCTTTCAATGTGCATGTGAACCGAAATCCGGTAAGTGGGGAGGTTGTTTATAGCCAATACCATCCTGGCAAATACTTGGTTGCTTGGCATCCCAAATCTTCTACCGAAAATGAAAGACATAGTGTAGTCTATCGCACACAAGGAAAAGAAATTTTAGTAAAGCAAATTGCTGGCGCACTAGCTAAGCGAATTGTAAATTATCTACAGCCTGGACAAACAGTGAAGCAAACAGAAGAAATGGGCTTTATCAAATTTGGATCTCGTGTAGATCTTTTATTGCCATTGGATGCCAAGATCCAGGTTAAAATGGGAGACAAACCAAAAGGCGGAGTAACAGTGATTGCTACGCTTTAATCTACAAGATTCTTTTCAGTTCCTCCAGTGAAAATACAGTATGTGTAGGGTAGCTGCCATCTGGTAGAGACTCTCGGTTTTGATTTAAATGATTCACATGAATCTGGTCAATCCCATAATTGCGGGCACCTAGTATATCAACTTCAAGGGTATCACCGATCATCACACTTTCCTCTTTTTTAGCTTTTGCTACCATGAGTGCGTATTCAAAAATTTCTTTTTTTGGCTTCAAGCTTCCTGCGCCTTCAGAAGTGATGACTGCTGAAAAAAATGGTTGTAGTCCGGAGTGTAATAGCTTACTATGCTGTGTCTTTTCAAACCCATTCGTGATAAGATGGAGTTGGTAGTTTTTTTGGGTCAAATAGTTCATCAATTCCAGCGCATAGGGGAACAAAAGTGTACGACTGGGCAGTAATGCTAAAAATTGAGTACTCATGGCCTCTGCTAACGCCTCATCCGCAATTTTAAAATCTAAAAGACTGAGACGCATTCGCTTGATCCGCAATTCATCTTGTTTTATATAGCCATTTCTGTAACGATCCCAAAGCTTTTCATTATGTACCAAATAATTACGATGAAAAAGTTCAAAATCATGAATGCCTCTTTCTTCCAGTTTAAGATCTTGATATAAATGCCAAAGAGTAGCTTTTGCATTGGCTTCAAAATCCCAAAGGGTATGATCAAGATCAAAGAATAGATGTTTGTAAGAAGTATGCAAAGACAAATCCTAAATTTAAAAGGTGGGTTGATACCTTTGCAAGATAAGTATAAACAAATCGTATGCCGGCACTTACTGTGGTAATAACGGGAGCATCCCGAGGAATTGGGCAATCATTGGCAAAGCATTTTGCACAAAGGGGAGATCAATTATTGTTGACCGCCCGTAATCAAGAGACGTTGACAAAAACGATTGCCGCATTACAAAAAGAGTTTCCATCTTGCTCTATACATGGACAGGCAGCTGACCTTTCTATTCCGGAACAAGCACGTGAATTTGGTCGCTGGTGTCTTTCCTTTGCGGAGCCAGATATTTTAATCAATAATGCCGGACAGTTTTTGCCTGGTTCACTAGCCGAAGAGCCCGACGGTCAATTGGAACAGCAACTTCGTGTTAATTTGGGAAGTGCCTATCATTTAACGCGTACACTTATTCCCTCTATGGTGCAGCGTGGCACCGGGCATATTTTCACCATCTGTTCTATTGCCTCTTTACAACCCTATGCACAGGGCGGTTCGTATAGTATTAGTAAGTATGCGTTGCATGGGTTTACAAAAAACTTGCGCGAAGAATTAAAACCAACCGGTGTAAAAGTAACGGGTGTGTACCCAGGTGCTGTGTTGACAGATTCGTGGGGTGATTTTGATAATTCTTCCGGACGTATTATGGAAGTAGAAGATGTGGCTAAGATGATTGTACAAGCTACGCAATTGTCACCTCAGGCCTGTGTAGAAGACATTGTATTACGCCCTCGATTAGGCGATCTTTAATTACTCAGCGTATTTATATCCTACACCACGCACGGAATGAAAGTAGCGAGGATTACGGCTGTCGGTCTCAAAATATTTTCGAAAGTTCAGTATAAAATTGTCAATAGTGCGGGTGGTAGGGTATACCTGATAGCCCCATACGGTTTGCAAAATTTTTTCGCGGGGAACAACTTCATTCTTGTTTTCGATCAACAATTTTAAAAGCATGGATTCTTTCTTGCTCAGTTGAATGCGTTCTCCTGTAATGATTACGGCTTCTTGTGCTTTAAAATCGATCATACAGGAGCCGAACTGGTATTGCTCACCTACATATTCCTTGTCTTGAAGGCGTTTGTTTTTATCGATTAGTTTTTGAACCCGTAACAGTAGCTCTTCCAGGTTAAAGGGTTTGGTCAAATAATCGTCGGCGCCTTTTTTTAATCCCGTCACTCGATCTGCGCTGCTGTTTTTAGCGCTTAAAATCAAGATTGGAATTTCATTATTACTGATTCGAATAGATTCTGTAACTGCAAGACCATCCATTTCAGGCAACATGATATCCAGAATAATCAGATCAAAGTACTCATTACTGATTGCTTTCAACGCCTCAGCTCCGTCATAGGATGAGGTTACTGAATAGCCCTCGAGTTCCAGGTTTAATTTGAGCGCTTCATGCAGGTTCTCTTCATCCTCTACCAATAAAATTGTTCCCTTTTCTGCTGATTTCATATGGCAAAGTTAACCAGGAAAATGCTGCCGGTGGGATGATTGTCTTTTACAGTAATAGTAGCCTGGTGGTGGTGCGCAATTCGTTCACAGAGGTATAATCCCAAACCTGTGCCCTTGGTAGTGCGGGTGGTTTCATTGCCAATGCGGTAAAACCGATCAAATATTTTCTTTTTCTCACTGGCCGGTATACCGATCCCTTGGTCGGCAATTTGCAGCTGCAATTGGGAGGCCTCTTTTTTTAAAGTGGCTTCGATATAGGAAGAAGCGGGGGAGTATTTAATTGCGTTCTCTAATAAATTATTTAACAAAATTTGTAGGAGTAAAGCATCCCCTTTGATATCTAATTCTGCTTCTAGTTGTGAACGAATCTCCCGTCCAGGAAAACGTGTTTGCATGTCGCGGATGCAATCCTGTACCAGCGCAGAAAAATCCAGCTCTTCTTTCGTGCTTGCGAAGCCTTTATTTTCTAATTGTGATGAAACCAAAATATTATTGGTCAAAAGATTCAATCGGTTTGTTTCATCCAATGCAATACGGATCAGTTTTTCTTGTTTTTCGGGTTCTAGTTTATACCGCTGCATTGTTTCTAAATTCAAGCGGGTAACAGCTATGGGGGTTTTTAATTCATGTGTAACTGCCATCATGAACTGTTGTTGTTGCTGCTGTGCCAGAAATTGTTTACGAACAGCCCTGTAAACGGCAATTGCCCCAATCAAAATAATGATCAAAAAAGTGATGCCCTCGCTAAGGTATTTGGCACTATTGCGAAATGCTTGTGTTTGAATTTGTGTGGCCCGAGTGCTTTTTTCAAGATCGTTCATCTGGGGGGCTTGCAATTCTAAAAGCTGTATTTGTTCAGCTCGAATCTTTTGATTCTGTTTTTCCAGTGAAATAAACCACCAAACGAGCGCCGCTATAACATAGACTAATAGGGACCAAAAAAGTAGGTTCGTACGACGCAGTTTTATTTTTCCCAAATTGAACATATTAGTTACCCTGCGTCATTTTTTCAATTCGAACTCCTACGTTCATCACTTCTTGCAGTGGATCTTCGCGCATAATCTGTTTGACTCGAATTTGATAGGTTCCTTTTTTGCGAAGTGATACGCCATTTTTGACGATATCTGATTGCAGAGATAATCGGTGTTCATAAATATCATCCATCCCTACACCAAGCCAGCCTTTTTCATTGGTCCCTAAAATCTTTTCTGTGTTGAAACGAAATTGTTGGCCAGACGGATCGATAATCGTGATTTGTAGCCAGATGTTATTATAGTGATAGCGATCTCGATGTCTCAGTACGAGTGCGATATCAAATAAAGAGGTCGTGTCTTTTATTGTACAGGTAAATGAGGGCTCAAAATTACTTTTCCATTCGTGTTTGGGAATAGATACGGAGCGCTCAAAAAGATTCAGCTTATTACAGGCTGTCAATCCCAGTGTGAAAAGTGTAAATCCTAAAAGGGGAAGTGTCCAATGCCTTTGCATAAGGCAAAAATACGAGGAAATTCAAGGGACTTCTTTAAAGCACATTCAATATCTGCTCTTTTGCTTTCTCCAGTTCATCTTTCATTTCCACCACTAAGCGTTGGATGAATGCATCATAGGCCTTGGAGCCGGTTGTATTGATTTCGCGCCCAATTTCCTGTAAAATAAAAGATAGTTTTTTGCCTTTACCCTCTTCTGTAGTGGCTAGTTGCGTGCGGAAATACTCGCAGTGATTACGGAGGCGTATCATTTCTTCACTGATGTCTATCTTTTCTATATAGTAGATTAATTCCTGCTCCAGTCTGTTTTTATCATACGTCTCTTTTCCAACCTGTTCTTCTAACTTTTGAATAAGCCCTTGGCGCATTTTTTCACGTCGAGCGGGTTCTACTTGCTCAATATCTTTTTGTAATTGTTCGATACGACTGATGCGAGCCAGCAGGTCCGCTTCTAGCGCTTTTCCCTCCTGCGTGCGATGAGTATCTAATGCTTCTAATGCTGTTTCAATACCTTTTTTGAATGTTTCCCACTGAGTAGGCTCTAAGCTATCACTGCCCGCAGCTACCACATCCGGCAACTTTAAGATCGCGGAAAGCAACTGCGTGCTATCCTGACCCAATTCAGAGGCTAATTGCGCTAACGGTTGGTAGTATGAACGAGCAACCTGTGTATTGATAGAAACAGGAGCTGAAAAACCTGCGTCTTTAGTCGTGATTAGGCAATCGACACTCCCTCTACCTAGCTTTTCGGCTAAGATTTTTCGAATATCAAATTCAAAGGGCTTTACTAATGTTGGCAATTTGAGTTGTAGGTCAAATTGTTTTCCATTGAGTGACTTGATATCGATAGCAAAGTGTTTATCACCTACCGTTACTACTGCTCTGCCAAAGCCCGTCATTGATTTTAGCATGTAAAAAAGCTTTGTATAAAGTTATTCGAATTGAAGGAAAGAAAAATCCCTCCGAAAACGGAGGGATCTATATGGATGGGTTAGTAAGTACTGGGAAACGAATTTCCCTACACAATATTAAGACTTATTTTATTTAATAAAAAAACTTTTTTACTTCTATTTTATCAACATTTTAAAAATTACTGTGGATAAGCATAATAAAAAGTCGGCATGCATATCGCGATTACCTTTGTGTAAAATCGAAACGTATGCGTTTTGAAAATCCAATTTCAATAGAGAAAATCGCTGCTATCATTCATGCAAAAGTGATTGGTGATGCAACACAACTCACAACTGGCATCAATGAAATACATCGAGTAGAAAAAGGTGATCTTGTATTTGTCGATCACCCGAAATACTATGAAACCTGTTTGCAATCTGCAGCTAGTTTTATAATTATCAATCAAGAAATTCCTTGTCCAAGTGGGAAGGCGTTGTTAGTAGTAGAAGATCCATTTGGGGCCTATCAAAAAATTGTAGATCATTTTCGGCCCTTGCGTCCTTCATTAAAGCCAATCAGTGATAGTGCGGTGATAGGTGCAGGAACTGTCGTGTTGCCAGGTGCTTATATTGGAAATCATGTACAGATTGGAAAGAACTGTTTGATTCATCCTAATGTGACAATCCTAGATCACTGTATTATTGGAGATGATGTGATCATACAGGCTGGCACCATTATTGGAAGTGATGCGTTTTACTATAATAAAAAGACCAATCGTCCTGTTCATTACAAGAAAATGAAAAGTTGTGGTCGTGTTTTAATTGAAAATGAGGTAGAAATTGGGGCGGCTTGTACAATTGATCGCGGGGTGACTTCTGATACAATTATTGGGGCAGGTACAAAATTGGATAATCAGGTTCATATTGGGCATGACACCGTAATTGGTAAGAATTGTCTTTTTGCAGCACAAGTGGGCATTGCAGGCGCTGTTACCATTGAAGACGAGGTGATATTATGGGGACAGGTGGGCGTCAACAAGACCTTACGTATTGGTAAAGGTGCAACCGTGTTAGCACAAAGTGGTGTACCCGGCGATTTACCCGGCAATCAAATTTATTTTGGTACCCCTACCGAAATTGCCAATGAAAAAAAACGCGAGCGAGTTTGGATCAAACGTATCCCAGCGCTGTGGGATAAAGTAATGCGTGCACAATAATTTAGCGAGACACGTAGTTTTTGCAGGCCTCGCTGATCGTTTTTTCAAGCGGAGTATAACTGAATTGGGGGATGAGCGCTAGTAATCTCCGGTTATCAAAAACTGTTTTGCTTACAGCAACACGTGCACTTTCTTTTGTTAAGAGTGGTTTTCGTCCTGTGATCAATGATCGAAATCTTTCAATTCGCCAAGCGATGCCTAATAATAGCGGAGTTGCTTTTCGAGAGGGTCTGGGTTTTTGAAATCCGTCTGCAATTTTATCTTGTAGTTGTTGAAAGAGCCAGGTATCCCCATTTACAACATATCGTTCGCCCGAAACAGGATGTTCCATCAGAAGTACCGTTGCTTTAGCTACATCCTTTACATCTACAAATCCATTTAAGCCACTCGTGTACCATGGAAATCCATCATGCAATTGTTTAAAAATGGCACAGCTGCTTTTGGTCCAGTCTCCATATCCCAATATAGTACTGGGATTAAGAATTACGGTGTCGAGGCCTTCACTATAACCTCTCCAAGCTTCAATTTCTGCTTTATACTTACTTCGTGCATAATGCGTTTGAAGTGAGTTTTCTTCCCATTTTGCTTTTTCATCTACCAGCCCTCCTCCTTCTTTTCTTCCCAGTGCTGCAACGGAACTGATATAGACAAATCGTTTGATCTTTTTTTCAAGACAGGCATTGACCACATTCGCAGTTCCCTCTACATTAATCTTGTAAAGGGCTTTTTTTTCAGCTGGGTTAAAAGATACCATTGCGGCAGCATGAATCACATTATCTACCCCTTCCATGGCCTCTTCTAATGAAACAATATCAAGTATGTCACCGGAAACCCACTCTACTTTTTCAAGTACGGCTGAGTCAATCCAAAAGGGTCTTTCTTTTTTTCTGAATAAAGCTCGAACGTGATATCCCTGAGTGATCAATTCTTGCAGAATATATGATCCCAGAAATCCTGTACCTCCTGTTACCAGTATTTTTTTCATGATGAAGTATACTTATAGTAACCACTGCCCGATTTTTTACCCCATTTTCCTTCCTGTACTAATTGCTGCTGAATAAATGAAGGTTGTAGTCGTTCTGGCTTTCCTAATTGCTCATATACGGAACAGCTCACTGCAAAATTGATGTCATTGCCAATGAGATCCATTAGTTTGAAAGGCCCCATTTTAAAACCAGTCGATTCTAAAATGCGGTCTAGTTGTTCAATATTGCTTTTCTGTTCTTCTATTAAGCGCAATGATTCGATATAAAAAGGTCGTGCAACTCGGTTGACGATAAAGCCGGGTGAATCGCTACATTGAACAGGTGTTTTGCCAATCTGTTTGACTAATTGAAGTGTTGTGGATAGCACGTTCGGATTTGTAAAGGGTGTATGCACCACTTCTACGAGTTTCATGATAGTGGCTGGATTAAAAAAATGCAACCCAATTACTCGTTCGGGGTGTAAAACCTGTTTGGCAATTTCTGTAATGGAAAGTGAAGAGGTATTACTAGCAAAAATGCAATCCCCATGATTAAGCTCTGCCAGTTGATTGAGCAGCGCAACTTTCGGAATTATTTTTTCGACGATGGCTTCAATAAAAAATTCAGCTAAACAATTTTCCAGCTCGTTCGTGTATTGAATTAATGCCAGTATCTTTTCTTTTTTGTCAGCGGTTACCTTCCCTTTTTGCACTAAGCCCTCTAATTCCCGTTCGTGTTGTGCGCGGGCACTGGCTAGAATGTCAGGATTGAGGTCAAATAGTAAAGTAGAGAAGCCTGCTTGCGCAAGTGTGAGGGCAATGCCTCTGCCCATGGTTCCTGCCCCACAAACACCAATTGTGTGAATTTCCATTGAAACCTATTTATCAGGTAGCCGCTGTGAATTGTTTCAAAAAGCGAACATCATTTTCGCTAAATAAGCGAAGATCATTGACGCCATATTTTAACATAGCGGGTCTTTCCACTCCTAAACCGAATGCAAATCCGTTGTATTCTTCCGGATCGATTCCGCAGTTGGATAATACATTGGGGTGTACCATGCCACACCCTAATATTTCGACCCAGCCCGTTTTTTTACAAACGTGACAGCCCTCTCCACCACAGATAAAGCAACTCACATCCATTTCTGCGCTAGGCTCCGTAAAAGGGAAATAAGAGGGTCTGAAACGAACTTTTACATTCGCGCCATACATCTCTTTTACAAAAAAGTACAGCGTTTGTTTCAGGTCTGCAAACGATACATTCTTATCTATATATAATCCTTCAATCTGGTGAAAAAAACAATGGCTACGTGCACTCACTGTTTCATTTCGAAAAACGCGTCCGGGCATCAACATTCGAATAGGAAGGTTTCCTTTTTCCATTTCACGGATTTGCACGCTACTGGTATGCGTGCGAAGAACCCAATCTGGATTTTGCTGAATATAAAAAGTATCCTGCATGTCTCTGGCTGGGTGATGTGCAGGAAGATTGAGTGCTCCAAAATTGTGCCAATCATCTTCAATTTCTGGTCCTTCGGCTACGGCAAACCCTAGCCGTTGAAAAATGGAAACAATCTGATTACGCATCAATGTAACTGGATGACGCGAGCCAATTGGTATAGGGTCACCGGGCAATGATAAGTCAATACCTGTAGCTGTGGAGTCGGCACCACTACTGCTATTCGATTTTAATGTCTCGTAATGTGCTTCTACAAACTGCTTGAATTCGTTGAGTAGTTGTCCGGCTTCTTTCTTTTGGTCCACGGGAACATTCTTTAATTCCCCCATCAGGTTTTTCAGCTGTCCCTTTGTGCCCAAGTATTTGATGCGAAACTCTTCTACCTGCGCAGGATCATTGCTGTTAAAACCAGTTATTTCGTCGCGAAGTGCCTCAATTTGTTCCCGGAGATTCTTCATCTGACAAAAGTAAGTCCAAACCTTCAATTAATTATCTTGCAGGTATGTCCGATTCTCTGGGTATTGCTGATTTTTTAAATCCTGTCAACAAAGCCTTTCTCTCGCTGGATGCGGGTTATAAAGAAGGGCAGATTGGTTTTTCTATTGCGACCTACGAAGAGGTGCTTCCAGATCTGGAAGAAGTTCAGTTTGTATTGGTAGGCTGTCCAGAACACAGAGGTGCAGGAATTGAACAGCAACAAGAAGAAGCCCCCGATGCAATTCGCCGTCGTTTTTACGAATTATTTTATTGGCATGCCGACCTAAAACTGGCAGATGTTGGTAATATCCGTAGAGGGGCGACCATTACTGATACGTATGCTGCATTACGAACTGTCGTTCAAACATTGGTAGCTGAAAGAAAAACGGTTATCATATTAGGGGGATCTCACGATCTTACATTAGCACAGTATCAGGCTTATGCAACAACCCGTCAATTAATTGAAGCAACCTGTGTAGATGCATTAATTGACCTTCATCCAGACGCCGTATTGCCCAATGAAAATTTTTTAATGGAGATGCTGACAGGCATGCCGAATTATCTGAAGCATTATAACCATATTGGTTTTCAAAGTTATTATGTGCATCCTACTGTGCTGGAAACCTTAGACAAATTACGCTTTGACTGTTACAGAGTAGGGAATGTAAAAGAGGCATTAGATGAAATGGAGCCTGTTATTCGAAATAGTCATCTATTCAGTTTTGATATGAGTGCATTGGGCAACGCACATTCTCCTGCCAGCACTATTTCGCCAAACGGACTAACAGGCGAAGAGGCTTGTACCTTGTTTCGCTATGCAGGCATGAGTCCAACAATCAGCACGGTGGGAATCTATGGATATAATCCCCATTATGATCAACAGGAACTGTCCGCTAAACAAATTGCGCAACAACTTTGGTATTTATTGGATGGGCGCAGTAAAGGGAAACGAGAAGCATCTTTAACTGATAAAGATTCTTTCAATGAATACTATATGGCATTTGCAGAAGTGGAGACCGTCTTTTTGCAAAGTAAAAAGACGGGACGTTGGTGGATGCAATTACCAGATAAAAAATTTATTGCCTGCAGTTACAAAGACTATTTGCTAGCCAGTAGTAATGAAATTCCAGAGCGCTGGCTACGTGCACAAGAGCGGAGTTAAGAATTGAATGCTATGAAACAATATTGGAATATTTTGCTTTCGCTGACGTTGGTCAGCTCATTGGTGTCTTGCAGCGTATCTCATCAGATCAAGCGAAGCGCATCACAATCACTGCTTACGCAGCCTGCGCTTAACCAGGCACATGTGGGTGTTAGTATTTATGACCCTGTGACAAAAAAATACTGGTATGGTCATCAAGCTGATAAATATTTTGTGCCCGCAAGCAATACAAAAATTCCTACCTGTTATGCTGCAATGAAATATTTAGGCGATAGTATTCTTAGCGCCTATTTATTAGATAGTGCAAACGTATTATACATTCGTCCAGCTGGCGATCCCACATTTTTACTGCCCGAGTTTTCGACACAACCCTTACTCAATCGAATTAAAAGCACAGCCAAAGAAGTCGTATTGGAACTTTCAACGCAGCATGATTTTTCAGCGTATGGAAGTGGATGGTCTTGGGATGATTTTCAAGAGGCCTATTTAGCAGAACGGAGTGCGCTTCCTATCTATGGAAATGTTATCAATTTTTATAATCGTAACAATGCATTGGCTGCTACTCCTTCATTAGCGCTGCGTTCCCCTTTTATGAATGAAGCGTTGATACAACAAGTGGGAAAGGGAGGAAAATTTCAAGTGGAACGTCAGCAAGATCAGAATCTATTTAGGCTTTCTCCTTCTACGCGGGTATTTACTAAAGCTGTAATTCCTTTTAAAACCCTGCAGGGTGTAACTAGTTTTACTTTTTTAAAAGACACAGTAGAGCGAATGGGCCTTGCGTGTAACGTACGAGTGGTGTCGGAAACGCCAAATGGTCAACCCCTTTTCTCCATCCCAACCGATTCATTGTTGAAGCCATTGATGCATCGAAGTGATAATTTTTTTGCAGAGCAGTCTTTATTGATGGTAAGCCAACGTTTGTTGGGCAAAATGGATGATGGAGCAGTTATTGATACCCTGCTTAAAAAAGACTTTGCGGATCTTCCACAACGTCCTCGTTGGGCCGATGGCTCTGGATTGAGCCGATATAATCTTTTTACTCCGCAAGATTTTGTACGTATTCTGGAAAAAATGAAAAATGAATTCGGGATGGATCGTATTAAAACGATTTTTCCAAAGGGGGGTGTGGGTACGCTGTCAAATTACTACACAAACAACGGCGATTATATCTATGCAAAGACGGGCACACTCAGTGGAGTCGTGAGTTTAAGTGGCTACTTGTACACACGTAAGGGGAAATTACTTTTATTCTCAGCGCTTATCAACAATCACCAGTCTTCTGCAACAGAAATACGTCGGTTGGTTGAAAAATTTTTACTGGGAATCAGAGAGAAGTATTGATTAGCGTTGGTATAGCTTATCGAGTTCTTCTTTTTTAAATTCTATGAGAGTGGGTTGGCCAAATGGAGTTGTGGTAGGGTCGCCACAGGCAAATAAATCGCTTACTAATTGTTGCATTTCTTTTTCATTTAAAGCAACTCCTGCTTTAACGGCACGTTTTTTTGCTAGTGTGCGAAAAAGTTTTTCCCGAAGAGGAAGTTGAAGATCGGGATTATAGTTTTTGTATTCTTCCAGTAAGCTTTCGATAAAAGAAACTTCATTGCCACTTTCAAATCCTGCAGGTACTCCTTGTAGTATGTAAGATTGTTTTTTTTCTTCTTCTATTAAGAAGCCTACCTGTTGCAAAATGCCTCTCATTTCATCAAGTAAAATCGCATCCGCTGCACTTACCTGCAAAGTAATTGGGAACAAGGTTCGCTGTGTAGCTACAGGTTTGTCGTGGCTGGATTGCTGATACTGTTCATATAAAATTCTCTCTTGTGCAGCTTGTTGATGAATAAGCGCAAATCCTTTTGCAGAGGGAACAATAATAAAGGTGTTTAGAAGTTGTACAAGCGACCTTTCCCCCGCAAGTGAAAAAAGAGTTGACTCTTCTTTAACCGCAGGCGATTCGTTTTGAATGGGTGTGTAGGATTGCCAGTTTTCCGCTGTCCGTTTTGTAGTCGGTTCAATCGTGTGGGCTTTATTTTTCTGGGTGAAATGTTGAAATAAAGCACTGTCACGGGTAGCCGCCCGCGTGGCATCTGAGGTAGGTTGTTGGATCGAACTTAATCGTTGAATAGAGGCATCTAAATCAAAATCTAGTGTAGGTGTAACACTAAACTGTGCTAGGGCATGTCGTATGGCGGCCTGTACAAATGCGTATACGATTTTTTCATCTTCAAATTTTATTTCCTGTTTGGTTGGATGCACATTGATATCTAATTGTTGTGGATCCAGATCAATGAACAACACATATAAAGGAAAATGCTCTGCCGGCAACAATGCTTGAAATGCATTCATCACTGCGTGATGCAGGTAAGAACTTTTGATGAATCGGTTGTTGACAAAAAAATACTGTTCTCCTCGCGTTTTACGTGCTGTTTCAGGTTTGCCAACAAAACCACGAATAGTCAAATAGTCCGTGTCCTCTTGAACGGCAACTAATTTGGAAGTGTACGTACTGCCCAATAATTGAACAATACGTTGTTTCAAACTACCCGCCTCCAGATGATAAAGTTGTTGGTTATTGGCATGCAGTGTGAAAACAATTTCAGGAAAGGCTAATGCAATTCTTGTGAACTCTTCTACAATATGCCGCATTTCTGCAGCATTACTTTTCAAAAAATTTCTTCGGGCCGGAACATTGAAAAATAAATTTTTCATTGCCACGCTGGTGCCCGTTTTCATTGCAACAGGCTCTTCCCGTGTTATTACACTGTGTTCTATTTCCAATAAGTGTCCGGCTTTATCTTCGGCCCGCTTTGTTTTTAACTCTACCTGTGCCACAGCTGCTATGCTTGCCAAGGCTTCGCCCCTAAATCCCATGGTGCGAATATGAAAAAGATCCTCAATCGCATTGATTTTAGAGGTTGCATGACGTGCAAAACAAAGTCGGGCATCAGCAAGATCCATCCCTTTCCCATTGTCAATTACCTGCACCAAGGACTTTCCTGCGTCATTGATGATCAATTCAATAACAGTAGCCCCTGCATCAACTGCGTTTTCGAGCAGCTCTTTTACGGCGCTGGCAGGGCGTTGAATAACCTCGCCGGCAGCAATTTGATTAGCAATATGGTCAGGTAGTATTTGGATCAAGGTTCCCCAATTCTGAAGCCTTCAAAAATACGAGATTGCCTCTGATAAGCCGCATAAATGCTTGGCCTAAAAGAATTACTTTTAGGCACTCTCTTTTTAGAAAAGAACCTGTCATGAGAAGAAATTTTATCCTCTCCCTTGCACTGCTTTGCTCAGTTGGAACTTTATTGGCACAATCTGCCCGCGAAAAGGCCCAGCAAAAATGGGTTGATAGTGTTTTTAATAGTTTAACCACTGAACAACGGATTGCGCAACTAATGGTTATTCGGGCGCATTCCAATTTAGGCCCTGATCATATCGCCAAAGTAGAGCAGGATATTCGTAATTACAATGTGGGAGCACTTTGTTTTTTTCAAGGGGGTCCGGTTCGCCAAGCACTTTTAACCAACCAATACCAGGCGATGGCTAAAACTCCATTGATGATCACAATCGATGGCGAATGGGGATTAGGCATGCGATTAGATAGCGTAGACCGATTCCCCTATCAACTTTCATTGGGAGCTATTCAAGATCGTTCTTTACTCTATCGAATAGGATTAGCAATGGGCGAACAGTGTAAGCGAATGGGTATACATGTAAACTATGCGCCTGTAGTAGATGTAAATAATAATCCAAATAATCCTGTAATTGGGTTCCGTTCTTTTGGAGAAGATCAAAAAAAAGTGGCCAGTTCTGCTGTTGCAATTATGAAAGGTTTACAAGATGCAGGAATCATGGCTTGTGCCAAACACTTTCCTGGCCACGGAGATGTAGATGTTGATTCTCATTATGATCTTCCGGTAGTGGCTAAATCTATGAAGCAATTAGATGCAATGGAATTAGCTCCATTTAAAGCCGTTTTTGAAGCAGGTATTGGCAGTGTGATGATTGCGCATTTGTTTGTTCCAGCGATTGATAGTACAACGAACCGCCCCACATCTATCTCTAAAAATAATATCACCGACTTATTGCGTAATCAGCTCAACTACCAAGGCTTAACTTTTACGGATGCATTAGAAATGAAAGGCATTGCGAAGCACTATCCCGGTGGAACCATCGCAGTAGAGGCCATTATTGCGGGTAATGATATGCTCTGTTTGCCAGCCAGTGTTCCTGAGTCAATAGAGGTAATCAAAGCTGCCATTCAAGATGGCCGATTAACACAAGAAGGAGTAGACGCCAAAGTGAAAAAAGTACTAGCTGCAAAATATTCATTGGGACTTAATCGCCCGCAGATTATAGATACAACAAATTTATTACAGGATTTGAATGTAAAAACTACTGCCTTGAGAGAAGAGGCAGCAAGAAAAGGGCTCACCTTGCTTACGCCACTTTCTAGTTCATTACGTCTTGCATTAAAAAATAAAAAAACACGTGTTGCATATGTACAGTTGGGGGGAAAACAACTTTCTGTTTTTGGGAAACGTTTGCAAAATGATTGGGGAGCCACTTCATATTTACTCAATTACAAGGACTCCATCCAAACAGCTGATTCTATCTATGCAGCCGTAAAAAAATCGGGCAACTATGACGTTTGTATCATTGGCGCGCATGATTATGCTAACAAGCCCATGAATAACTTTGGAATTAGCACCACTGCACAGTATTTATATAGTCTGTTGAATGGCGATAGTACGCTGACCATTGCATTCGGGAATGTATTAGCTGTAAAAAACTTTTGTGATGCGCGTTCACTCGTAGCGGCCTATCAGGATGATTCAATTTCGCAAGAAATTTCAGCTGATTGGCTCCAGGGTGATTTTGCTGCACGCGGTACCTTGCCAGTATCTGTTTGTCAATTCAAATTTGGAACGGGTATCCAACAGCCTAAAATAAAAAGATCAGCTATTCAATTGAGAAAGCGATTAACCGCTATCGATCGTATTGTGGAGGAGGGATTAGCAAAAAAAGCATTTCCGGGTGCCGTAGTAATGGCTGTTCAAAAAGGAAACGTGCTGTATAGTAAAGCGTTTGGTGCTACTTCAACAGAAGCGTCTTCGTCTGTATCACCGGAGAGTATTTATGACTTAGCTTCAGTAACAAAGATCTCTGCTACTACTGTTTCAATCATGAAACTCTATGATGAAGGGAAAATAAAATTGGAGGGACGTTTGAAAGATTATCTTCCTTGGGTAAAAGGATCTGATAAAGAAAATCTTACCATCAAAGATATTTTATTGCATCAGGCAGGACTCGTTCCCTTTATTCCTTTTTATAAAGAAACGATTGACGTCTTTGGAAATCCCGATACTGCACTTTATAAAAAAACACCACAGAATGGTTTTACAGTGCGGGTTGCAGAAAATTTATATCGACGTAACGACTGGAAAGACACGCTGTTGGCACGAATTTTAAAAAGTCCGCTGGGGCCACAGGGTAAATATGTGTACAGCGACAATGATTTTATTTTTTTAGGATTGATTGTCGAACAGTTGAGTGGAAAGATGCTAGATCAATATGTTCAGGATAATTTTTATCGTCCATTGGGCATGTACTCTACCGGGTTTTTACCCCGTCGCCGTTTTACGCTGGATCAAGTGGTTCCCACAGAGAAAGAATCACACTTCAGACAACAACTGATTCGAGGAGATGTACATGATGAGGGGGCTTCATTGTTTGGTGGTGTAGCCGGCCATGCAGGACTATTTTCCAATGCGTATGATCTTTCTATTTTGTATCAACTTTTATTAGAAAAGGGAAAATTTAATGGAAGACGTTATTTGCGTGAGTCCACCGTATCACTCTTCACTTCGTATCAATTAGAAAACAGTCGAAGAGGCTTGGGTTTTGATAAACCTGAAAAGGACAATCAGTTTAAAAAAGATCCTTATCCTTCACTACTCGCCTCCGATCAAACTTTTGGGCATACCGGTTTTACTGGCACATGTGTTTGGGTAGATCCTAAGCATGATTTGGTTTATGTATTTCTTTCCAATCGAGTGAATCCTACGCGTGATAACAATTTATTAGGGCAACTTCAATTACGGGGACGTATTCAAGATGCAATCTACCGAGCCATTGGTGCTGATGAATGACATGAAAAAAATTTATTACGTCGTTTTTTGGGTCTCCCTCTTTCTACTATTGGATTGGGGAATCGGCTTTCTTTATCATCAGATTATTGCCCATTCCAGCCGATTACGCGTAAAAAGTATTCGCTATCACCATGACCTGCAACCTGATTTTGCAGGAGCAGATAATTGGGGCGGATTTGATCAAGCTTATTTTACAAATTCATTAGGGTTTAGAGATCGTGCTGTCCGCAACGTTTCATTAAAAAAAGAAACAATTCGTCGAATTGTTTTTATTGGTGATTCGTTTGCTGAAGGAGTTGGTGTTGCGTATGATTCAAGTTTTATTGGACGTATTCAACAAGCTCTTCGCACTTCAAATACAGAAGTTTTAAATGCCGGCGTAGTGACCTATTCGCCTCGACTTTACTATCTCAAAATGAAATATTGGATAGAGCAGAGAGGTATTGAGCTGGATGAGCTTTTTGTAATTATTGATAATGCTGATGTACAGGACGAAATTGTCTACGACGGGTGGACGCCGGGATTTTGGCATTACTCTACTACATTAAGTTTGATAGAAAAGGTACAAACACGAATCAAAAAAATTAGTACCCCCACCATTACCTGGGATGAGAAAGGCTACTATGCTGAGCGTGAAAAATGGTTGTACGAGCCTGCTATACTACAAAAGTGGGGAAAGAAGGGATTGTCTTTGAGTATAAAACATCTGCTCTTACTAAAGAAACTTTGTCAAGCACATAATATAAAATTAGGAGTCATTATTTTTCCACGACCGGAACAAATTAAAAGGGGCTTACTGACTGATAGTTTTAACACTACTTGGAAAAAATTCTGTAGTGAGCAACGTGTCAAGATGATTGATCTTTATCCTGATTTTATTCAGCCTGCTACTTCTCAAAACGCCGATTCAATTATCAAACGCTATTTTATCCCAGGCGATGTTCATTGGAATACAAGTGGACACGAAAAAATTGCCACTGCGTTTTTAACCCAATACCAATAAATTATTCTTGCTTACGTGGAGGGTTGCCTCTTCGGTTGCCAGGCTGATTATTTCTGTCTCGAGGACTACGGGGCCCTTGATTACGCGACGGTGATTGTTGAGATGATTGTTGTGGCCCTTGTTTTGGCGGTTGTTTGGGTCCTTGCTGCGGTCCTTGTTGTGGTCTTTGTTGCTGACGTTTACGCTGTGCAGCACGGTCAAGTGATTTTAAACTGATCTGTCCAACTAACTCTACAAATTCAGGAACTTCTTCTTTAGGTTTAGAAGAAACTAATTCAACCGGCTCTAAGTCTTCTGGTCGGATACCTTGTTTGTTTAGTTCTTTTATTTTTCGAACGCGCTCCAGGCTAAGCGGATATTGCTTGTTACTGTCAGGTAAGGTATACCACATCAGATTCTTGAAAATGTCTTTTTTAATTAAGAATGCATTTCCTTTAGCAACCTGTAGTACATCACAATTATCTGGGAAGTGTTGCAATGCATCCAGATAAGTATCTAGTTCATAATTCAAGCAACATTTGAGTCGTCCACACTGCCCACTCAATTTGGTTTGATTGATGGAAAGATTTTGATAACGTGCAGCGGCTGTATTGACCGATTTGAATTCAGTAAGCCAGGTACTGCAACACAACTCACGCCCACAGCTTCCTATTCCTCCCACTTTTCCAGCTTCTTGACGAGCGCCGATCTGACGCATCTCTACTTTTACCTTGAATTCTGAGGCATATACTTTAATAAGTTCTCTAAAATCTACGCGTCCATCTGCGATATAAAAGAAAGTGGCTTTGCGACCATCCGCCTGAATTTCAACCTGGCTTATTTTCATATCCAGCCTTAGTTGTTTAGCAATGGCGCGGCTGCGAATAACCGCTTCGGCCTCTCTAGCTTTATTTTGTTTCAGTGATTCTATATCTCGATCTGTTGCCAGTCGAAGAACTTTTTTCATTTCGGGATTGTCTTCCTTTACGCCCCGTTTTTTTAATTGCAGTCGAACAATTTCTCCAGTTAGGGAAACCTCTCCTACATCAAATCCACCCACTCCTTCTACGGTAATCAAGTCGCCTTTTTCAAATTGCTGTAAAGATGGATTACGATAAAAGTCTTTGCGGGTGCCCTGGCTAAAGCTTACTTCAATGATGCGGCATTGACTATCCTGATCAACAATCGGGAGATTTCTTAGCCAATCGTGGGCATTCATGCGGTTGCATCCGCCGGAACTACATCCGCCGTTGCTTTTACATCCATTTGGTTTTCCGCCTGTTGCGGTTCCGCATCCCGAACAACTCATTCAGGCAAAAGTACAATATTGTCTTGAATGATGTGGTAAAGCTTGATTGTCAACGCGTGAAACAGGATTTTGGCGTTTGCGTTACGTTCCAGATGATAAATGGCACTATCAACCTCTTTCATCATGGCCTCTTGTTTTGCCAGGTCGGCAATTCGATTAAACCGAAGCGCAAAGTCCTTTTCTTTATCAGAAATGGGGAGCGCATCACCGCTGATTTGTACGTGAACAGCCTGTTCTAATAAATGATTATAGTATCGTAAAAACTGTTTTTGTTTTTCGCGTCCGAGTTTGGCAATATCTTCTACCCATTTGGCTTGTGCAACCGGACCCGTTTTTAAAGTGGCATTCAGCCAGTTTCGAACTAACTCTTGCCAGTCTTCTTCTGCATGTTGCGATAATAATAATGCCTCCCGATAACTTCCTTCTGCAAGGGCAGCAATTTGCTGAGCCAACTCAGGTGCAGTTTTATTTCGTTCAACTAATGCCTTTTCAATAACCGCATTTTCAAGTGGCGGCACCTTGATCAACTGACAGCGACTAACAATGGTAGGCAGAAGATTTATTTCACTCTCACTGATCAAAAGAAGAATGGTTTGTGGTGGGGGCTCTTCGATTAGCTTCAACAACTTGTTGCCCTCGTTTCCCATCAATTCCGGATGCCAAAGAATTAAAATTTTCCAAGGACTTTCAAAACTCTTCAAACTTAGTTTCCGGATAATATCGTTGCATTCCTCTGCAGTGATTTTTCCCTGACTATTATCTTTCTCTTTAATTAACTCAATCCAGTCAAATAAATTTCCATAGGGGTGTTGACCTAAAAAATCTCTCCATTCTCTAATGAAATCAGTAGCTACAGGCTTTTCACCAGCTTTGCGCGTCACAGTGGGGTAAGAAAAATGGATGTCCGGATGAACCAGCTCCATAGATTTTTTACAAGCAGGACATTGTCCGCATGGCTCATCTAATGAGGATGAAATCGCTTTTTCACAAACTAAAAATTGCGCAAAAGCATTGGCAAGTGGAAGTGCGCCTGCACCCTCTTTTCCTACCAGCAACAATGCATGACTTAACCGGTTTTGTTTGACCAGCTCTGTCAACTGTTTTTTTAGTGGAACCTGTCCTATAATCGTTCGCCAATCCATGAATGGCGAATGTAGCGTATCCGACGGATTATTTTAACCAGCTAATGATTTCTTCGCTCAAAGGAGTGGTACGTGGGGAAAAGGTTGCGATTAGCTCGCCCTTTTCATCCAATAGAAATTTTCCAAAATTCCAAGAAACAGGGTCGTCCAACTTTTTTGCTTTGGCCTGCTCTTTTAAAAATTTATAAAGGGGATGCGTGTCATTTCCTTTTACAGAAATTTTAGCAGCCATGGGAAAGCTAACTCCGTAGTTCTTTTTACAAAAAGCATTGATCTCTTCGTTACTACCTGGTTCTTGTCCCATAAAATTGTTAGCAGGAAAACCCACAATCACTAGTTTGTTTTTGTATTGCTTGTATAACTGCTCTAATCCTTCATATTGTGGTGTCAGCCCGCATTTTGAGGCCGTGTTAACAATGAGAATTTTTTTGCCTTTGTAGGCAGAGAAGTCAATGGTATTGCCGTCTAGCGCGGGTACTGAAAATTGATAAATAGATGCCTCTGACATAGTCATTAAAAGGGAAAAAAGGGTGATTATGATTGTTTTCATAGTGGCGATTTTTTATATAACAACGAATGGCTAAAAAAGTTATTTAAAAGTATAACAAAGAGAGGCCATTTGGAGTTGTAGCTCATTTTGATCTGTTAAAATATGTCCACAAGCTTCAAGTGTGGCTCCGGTTGTAATTACATCGTCTACCAACAGTACTGTTTTTCCGGAGCTGCTTGCCTTTGGGTTTTTTTCAAAGACGAATTCTACATTATCCCATCTTTCCAGTCGGTTCTTTTTTGTCTGAGAAGACCCGGGATATTTTTTCAAGAGAAGGGATTTTTCTATAGGAACATTCAAAACAGATGCAATCCCATTGCATAAAAGCAATGACTGGTTGAATCCTCGCTCTTTTTCCTTTTTGGGATGTAAAGGAACTGGAATTAAGACGTCGGGTTTGAATCGTGGGGATTCTTTTAAAAGCACTCCCATTAATTGTCCTAAATGAAACCCCAGCTCCTTATTACCTCTATATTTTAATTCATGTAATAAGGTTTGCAACAGCGAGTCCTTCGTAAAATAATAAGCAGCCATCGCAGCTTGTACAGGGATCCGTCCCCAAAAAATTTTTTCTACGGGGTTGTTTTCTAGCATATGAAAAGAGGTGGCTGGCAACCGTTGGATACAACGCCCACAAATGGATGCATCTTTATGCAACACATCACTGCCACACCCTGCACAAAAATGGGGAAATAATAATTGAGCTGCTGCTTCTTGCAGTAGTTGATACCAGCGCATGATTAATTGAATCAGAATAAAAACTTGTACACTTCTTCCACTCTTGCCATTGGGACAACCTCTATGCCCAGATCTTTTTTGAACAGTTGTCCTTTCGTACTCTTTTGATTATAGCGGGATACAATGATTTTTTCAAATCCTAGTTTAGCGGCTTCTGCAATTCGTTGTTCAATTCTGTTGACAGCGCGTATCTCACCGCTAAGTCCAACTTCTCCTGCAAAACAAACCGATGAAGGTAAGGGGCTGTCTTCGTATGAAGATAACAAGGCGCATAGCACTGCAAGATCAATGGAAGGGTCCTCTACTTTTAAGCCACCAGCGATATTTAAAAACACATCCTTGTTGCCAAATTGAAATCCACCTCTTTTTTCAAGCACTGCTAATAGCAATTGCAAACGACGCAAATCAAATCCACTCACCGTTCGTTGGGGTGTACCATATACAGATTGAGTAACAAGCGCCTGTACTTCAATCAAGAGAGGTCGTAAGCCTTCAAGAGTTGCAGCTATTGCGATGCCACTCAGGTTCTCTTCTTTTTGCGTTAGCAGAATTTCACTTGGATTCAATACGCCTCGCATTCCCGTATCGTTCATTTCATAAATACCAAGTTCTGCAGTACTTCCAAATCTGTTTTTCAGCGTTCGTAGAATTCGATAGGCATAATGACGATCCCCTTCAAATTGAAGCACTGTATCTACCATGTGCTCTAGCACTTTGGGTCCTGCAATTTGTCCTTCTTTTGTTATGTGTCCTATTAGGAATACAGGGGTGTTCGTTTCCTTTGCAAAACGTTGAAATTCGGCTGCACATTCTCTGATTTGAGAAACAGAGCCTGCTGATGCATCGATATAGGAAGTTTGTAGTGTTTGTATGGAGTCTACAATCACCAATTCGGGCTTCAATTTTTTTATTTCCTGAAATATGAGTTGCGTGTTGGTTTCTGTTAGCAAATAAAATTCGGCATGCTTTAATTGAAGCCGGTCCGCTCTCATTTTAATTTGCTGTTCACTTTCTTCACCACTTATATATAAAACGCGAACTGATTGTAATAACAGGCCCGTTTGCAAAAACAAAGTAGATTTTCCAATCCCTGGTTCTCCCGCAATCAATGTCAAACTTCCAGGTACAATTCCACCGCCCAAGACACGATTTAATTCAGAATCTGTTGTGACAATTCTTTTTTCTTGACTGCTTTTGACTTTATCTAATGTGGTAATTGCAGATTTTCTTTTATCATCTCCATATGATGACCAGTCAGCAGTTTCTTTTCCTTTATCCTTTTGAATAATTTCTTCAACGAAGCTGTTCCATGCATTACAACCTGGACATTGACCAAGCCATTTCACGCTTTGGTGACCACAGTGTTGACAGAAGAAAGAGGTTTTTGTTTTGCTCATAATTCAAAATGAAAAGGGCCAATCTCACGACTGACCCTTTTACTTACTAACCCATTAAATTCTGTTGCTAAATTAACGCGGGAGGGGGGATATTTAAAATTAAATTTCAGGTTTGTGCATAACTTTTCTCGTTAATTTGGGGTCTGTCAGGGTTGAAGGCACCCCTTCTTTATAATGTATAAAGCATTGATAACCAATTATTAAAATCTAATTTTACAACAGAGACGTCAGAGGTAACCCTCCAGCAAAAAAGTTTTTTTCCTCTTAAAAAATGACAAAAAGACGTAAAGAAAAATGTCTATCTGGCTGGCTGTAAATTTGTTGTAATATTGAAAAACAAATCAACCAAATCCCATGACAAACGAAATTATGCTCGTTTCCCTTCTTTTTTTGGGTATTAGCTTTCTGGTTTCGGCCATCTTAAAGGGCAAATTTAACCGATACAGCAAGCTCCAGCTTTCTAATGGATTGTCTGGCAAGGAGATAGCTGAAAAAATGCTCCGCGAAAATGGTATTTATGATGTTACCGTTACATCTGTAGACGGCTTTTTGTCTGACCACTATAATCCCATGAACAAGACAGTGAACCTGAGCCCGGATGTTTACCACGGCACTTCTGTTTCCGCTGCTGCAGTTGCTGCGCACGAATGCGGGCACGCTGTACAGCATGCTACTGCCTACGGTCCTCTGGTTTTCAGAAGCCGCATGGTGCCAATGGTTCAATTCAGTTCTACTATTGTTAACTGGATCCTGATGGCAGGTGTAATCATGCTTGCTGCCAGCAATAATGGAACAGTACTATTAATTGGAATTATCTTGATGTCAGTAACTGTCTTATTTAGTTTGATCACATTGCCAGTTGAGTTTGATGCTAGCAAGCGCGCATTAGCCTGGTTAGATCATACAAACGTGACTAACTCAGAAGAGTATCCACTTGCAAAAGACGCATTAAAATGGGCAGCTACTACGTATGTTGTGGCAGCACTGGCAGCAGTTGTGACACTCATCCAGTATATCATGATTTTTTTGAATAGCCGCGAGCGTTAATTCGCTACCTAACTTACAACTTGATTTCTTCTTCGTTCTTATCGAAGAAATGATATTCGGTCAGATGATAGGAGCTATCCGATGAGATAGCCGTCTTCTGGCCGAATTTTTTATTCCACAAGGCCATTTTTGTTTTCCAAAACCAACCTTTGGTAAGGTATGCATACACAAAAGGATGCACAACTAATTTGAGTTGCTCGTGTTTGTGTTTGATAAGATAGCTGAGATTTTTTTCAATCTCATCTTCCAATAATAAAGTAGAGGTGATTTTACCAGTTCCATTACAGGTGGGACAGGCTTCCTGCGTATTGATATTTACTTCGGGTTTCATCCGTTGTCTGGTAATCTGCATGATTCCAAACTTCGAGATCGGAAGTATTGTATGTTTAGCTCTGTCGTTCGCAAGACAGGCTTCCATTTTTTCGAGTAATTTCTTTTTGTTTTCAGGAAGCTTCATATCAATGAAGTCAACCACAATAATTCCACCCAGGTCACGCAGTCGAAGTTGTCTGGCGATTTCATCTGCGGCTTCTAAATTTGTTTCCAATGCATTTTGCTCTTGGTTGCTTCCTACACTTTTGTATCCACTGTTTACATCAATGACATGCAATGCTTCGGTATGCTCAATGATGATATAAGCACCACTTTCCAAGTTGACCGTTTTGCCAAAGGATGATTTAACCTGTTTAGTGATACCATGTGTGTCAAACAGAGAAGAGCCATTGTGATAAAGAGAGACAATCTCTGCTTTTTCGGGAGCTATTCGTTGGATATAACTTTTAGTGTCGCTATAAAGTGTTTTATCGTTGACCACTATTCTATTAAAATCAGCACTCAATAAATCACGTAGAATACTGGTCGTTTTTGTCTGCTCACTCAAAATTTTTGCAGGAGGTACCGCCTCTTTCAGATTATCCTGAATGGTTTTCCAAAGTGCGGTAAGTGTATTCAGATCTTCGTGTAATTCTGCTGTCTTTTTTCCCTCCGCAGCGGTTCGAACGATGACTCCAAAATTTTTAGGCTTGATGGCTTCAATCAATTTTTGTAGTCGCTTACGCTCCTCTCCGGAGTGAATTTTTCGAGAGACCGCAACTATATCATTGAAAGGAGTAAGCACTACAAAACGCCCGGGAAGCGAAACCTCACAACTTAGTCGTGGACCTTTATTTGCGATGGGTTCTTTTAAAATCTGTACTAGTACAGAGGGTTTTCCGCTCAGCACTTCTGTCACTTTCCCTGTTTTCAGAATCTCGGGTTCAACAGTGAATTTGCTGAAGTCTAGCCCCTTTTCTGTTTTGTCATTAATAGAATGGTGTGTGAATTTGATCAGGGATCGGATGTAAGGGCTCAGATCGGTGTAGTGTAAAAAGCCATCCTTCTCAAAACCAACATCTACAAATGCGGCATTCATGCCAGGAATTAGCTTTTTTACTTTTCCCAGGTAAAGATCTCCTACAGCAAAGCGTGCATCGGTTTTTTCCGTGTGCAGCTCTACCAGCTTTCTGTCCTCCAGTAACGCAATATCAACTCCCTGCGGATGGACATTAATAATTAATTCCTTGTTCATTACAGCGTGTGTACTGTATAACCTATGGAACCATACTTACATTACATAAGAATGGGGGCTGTAAATACCGGTTGAACCACGCTAGGGTGCAACAATCTATGACAGGTGCAGAATTCGAGAAAAGATCGAATGAGATAACTTGAACAACCGGAGACTGAAAATAATAAAGGAGGACCGGTTAAGCCGGTCCGTCCAATTATTTGTTTCTCTTCTTATGACGGTTCTTTCTCAGTCTTTTTTTACGCTTGTGCGTCGCAATTTTATGACGCTTCCTCTTTTTACCACAAGGCATACCAGAATTTTTTTTCTTGTTATTAAATTAGTTTATCAATTAGTTGTTGAACTATTTTTTTAGTTCTTTGATTCGATCCCGTATGGCTTGCCGTATTTCAGGTTGCTGCACACGTGTGACACTTTTCTCGTACCATAGCACTGCATTTTTTTTGTCGCCTGTACGTTCATACAGTTCGGCAAGCAGTAATATCGCTTCAATGTTTTCCGGATTTGTGCGGGTAACGAGTAATAAGCGGTCAATTCCTTTTTCATACTGCCCAGATAGAATAGAACCTTTAACAAGGGTCATTTGCGCATAAACATTTGTGCTGTCTTTTGCTACAACTTCTCTAATAAGGGCGATACCTTCCATGGGGTTGTTGCTGATGTTACCAAATAGATAACAAGAACCTATACCAACCCTGGCGGAGTCATTATTGGGATTAATCTTCAAAGAACGCTCGTAAAGTTCCTTTGCCTGCATTGCTTTCCATTGGCGACGGGGTCCATCAGAATCTTCTTGCAGATTTTCTAAGAACAAACGGGCTGCAAAGGTGAGGCTTTTTTCGGAATTTTCCAATCTGGCAGCTTCTGCTTCGTACCAAGCATAGGGTTCAAATAGGCGGCCTTTGTCCTGCCAAAAATGCGCAAGCTCATGATTAGCAGCTAATTGAGAGGCTGAATCTTTGCTTTGACTTAATTGTTTCTCTAAATTTTCAGCTTCAGAAATCAGGTCAGACGTGAGTGTTTTTTTGGCTGAAAGCAAAGCAGAGTCCGCCGTGAAGCCAACTGTCATTTGAGCAGCGGGCCCTTCAGCCTTTTTAGGGTTGGAATCTTTTTTCGGGGTGAATTGTCCAAATACAAACAAAAGAACAACAAGCGACAAGCCGATGCCAGCCAATATCAATTGGGGTTTTTTCACGATCTAAATTTTCCCGGCAAAGTTACCGGATTGATCGCTTATTCGTCGTCACCAGGTCCGGTGTCGGGCTTGGGCTCCTTCAGTTTCTTCACTTCTGCAACAAACTCTTTAGCAGGCTTAAAGGCAGGAATGTAATGTTCAGGAATGTGAACCGCAACGTTTTTCTTGATGTTACGGCCAATTTTTGCAGCCCGCTTTTTAGTGATGAAACTGCCGAAACCTCTGATGTAAATGTTCTCGCCGCTGGCAAGGGTGTCTTTAACTTCCTTGAACATTGTTTCAAGGGATACAAGTACATCAACCTTGGGAATGCCAGTTTTTTCCGCGATCTGATTTACGAGGTCGGCCTTTCTCATGATGAGTGATTTTGGGTTTACTCTGCCAATCTAAAGTAAAATCTTGTGATAATCAAATAAATAGACATATTTTTTTTTAGCTTTATGCATTGATGAGGCTAAAAAATTCGAAAAAAACGTTTTCTTCCACACTTTTTGCCTGGAATTTGGCAAAAAATGACCGAAAAATGCCATGGAAAGGCGAAAAAGACCCCTATCGGATCTGGTTAAGTGAGGTTATTCTGCAACAAACCAGGGTAGAGCAGGGCACCGCCTACTATCAAAAAATCTTAAAAGCCTATCCCACCATTCAAAAATTAGCAAAAGCTGATGATAATCAAGTATTTAAGTTATGGGAAGGCCTTGGTTATTACTCTCGGTGTCGCAATATGTTGGAAACTGCACGTTTTATTACCCAATCTTATAAGGGGGTGTTTCCCAACACATATGATGAAATTCGAAAGCTAAAAGGAGTGGGTCCCTATACTGCTGCTGCGATCGCTTCTTTTGCCTTTAACCTTCCACACGCAGTTGTGGATGGTAATGTTTTTCGTGTTCTTGCCCGCGTTTATGGGATTGATCTGCCCATTGATTCTACAGAGGGCAAAAAAAAGTTTACAGAGCTAGCCAACCAATTACTTGATCCGGAACAACCCGGTTTATTTAATCAGGCCATCATGGATTTTGGCGCAACCGTTTGCAAACCGGTTGCACCCGTTTGTAAAACCTGTCCTTTTAAAACAAGTTGTGTAGCCTTACTAGAAAACAAAGTGACGCAGCTGCCTGTCAAGCATAAAAAAATTGTATTGAAGAACCGTTGGTTTTATTTTTTGCTTCCTAGTTACAGAGGTCAGCTTCCTGTGCGCATACGAACACAAAAAGATATTTGGCAAGGACTTGGCGAGTTTCCGCTTTTGGAATTTGATAGAGAACAAAATTTAAAGTCAATACTGAAAGCGGCTGAAAAGGCAAAAATCTTGCCAGTAGGCTCCTATGCTATTGAAACCATTTCTTCGTTGTTTAAGCAAACTTTGTCACACCAGCTAATTGCAGGTCAGTTTATTCGCGTTCGATTAAAAAAGAAACCAGCACTAGCGGATGACTGGCAATGGGTGAAGGAAGAAAAGTTACAGGAGCAGGCATTCCCTCAATTTATCAATCAGTTTTTAAAGGCAACAACTACCCAAGCTATTTTATTCTAACCCATACATCGTTGCAAATCCAATAAATTTGCAAAGAGATTAATCAAAAACTAATCGTTTGGAGCCTCCGTCTACCGGACTTATTTATTACCTGAGTAACCTATTACTGGCTGCCTGGCCACAGGGTACTGTTTTTTTAGTAGGACTTTTAGTTGCGTTTATACTTTTATCTTTTGCAATTGCCGGCAATGAAGCGGCTCTTTTTTCTCTTTCAAAAAAAGATCTGGATATTTTACGCACCAAGCAAAATGAGTCAGCAAAACGAATTGTTCGTTTGCTAACAACGCCTAAACAATTGTATGCAACCTTGTTGATTGCAGGTACTTTTATTAATATCTGTTCCATTCTTCTTTGTAATTATCTTTTGATCACATTGTTCCCTTCGTTGCTGGGAACTGGTTCATTAGCAATATTGCTTCGCATCCTATTAATAGCGTTGTTGGTATTTTTCTGCACACGCATCTTACCAAAAATTTGGGCAACTCAACACAACCTACGTTTTGCACACGATTGGTCTATAGTAGCGGATGGGCTGCATCATGCACTTAAGAATTTAAGCGCAAGACTGGTTCAATTGGCCGATCAAATTGCGCGTACAACAGGGGCCGATCGCAGCCAGGAAATCAGTTTACAAGAGTTGGATGAAGCCATTGATATAAAAACTGACGAAGAGGCTTCGCCCGAAGAGAAAAGTATCATGAAGGGGGTTGTTAAATTTGGCAATATAGCGGTGAAGCAAATCATGCGGAGTCGGTTAGATGTGAGTGGAGTGGAATGGAACACTTCTTTTCCGCAATTAGTAGAACGCGTCAAAGAGTTGCATTACTCTCGTTTACCAGTATATAAAGGAAGTTTAGATGAGGTAGTAGGAATATTATATACAAAGGATTTGATTCCTCATTTGAATGCTCCAGAAAATTTTGACTGGCATACTTTATTACGCTCCCCCTACTTTGTTCCTGAACCCAAGTTGATTGAAGATTTATTAAAAGTATTTCAACAAAGGCGCATTCACTTTGCTATAGTTGTAGATGAATTTGGAGGAACCAGTGGAATTGTTACGATGGAAGATATTTTGGAAGAAGTAATTGGTGATATACGCGATGAATTTGATGAAGAGGAAGTAGAAGGGCAACAGCTCGATGCGAATACATATATTTTCGAAGGTAAAATCATGTTAACAGATCTTTGTCGGGCTATGCGTCTTCCTCTCGACACCTTTGATCAAGTGAAAGGAGAAAGTGATTCACTGGCTGGATTGTTGTTGGAGCAAGTGGGAGCACTTCCTGTGAAAGATCAGGTAGTGATTTGTGGTGATTTTGAATTCAAGGTGCTCGAGATTCAACAAAATCGAATTCAACGCGTTCAAGTAAGTATTAAATTTCAACCCTAACCATGGCCATGCGTTTTATTTTTTTGATAGGAATTGGATTGACAGGGTTATTATTCATGGCCTGCAATAGCCCCTATACAGTGGGAAAAAAAAGAGGGTATTTCAACATACAATTTCCTGCCAAAAGTTACCAGCTCTTTAATCAGTCTGGCTATCCATATACGTTTGAGTATCCTACTTATGCAGTAATTAAAAAAGACTCAACTTTTTTTCAAGATAAAGTAGACGACTGGTGGATCAATATAGATGTGCCGCAGTTTGGCGGACGCATTCATATTAGCTACAAAGCTATCAATGATCGTAACCGATTTGATTCGTTGGTTGAAGACGGGTTTAGAATGGCTTACCGACAGCATATTAATATGGCTACGGGTATACAGGATAGTTTATTTACTACGCCAACAGGAATTAAGGGAGTCTATTTTAATTTAGGAGGAAATACCGCAACGGCCAACCAGTTTTTTGTTACAGACTCTACAAAAAACTTTTTACGTGGGGCATTGTATTTTGATGCGACCCCTAATGCAGATTCATTAGGAGTCGTCAATGAATTTTTGAAAAAAGACTTACTACATTTAATAAATACCTTGCAGTGGACAACTGCAGCAACCGATAAAAAGTCATGATTGTAATCGATAATGTACTCGTCAGCGATGATGTAATTGAAAAAAAATTCGTTTGTGATCTCAGCCGCTGTAAAGGCGCTTGTTGTGAAGACGGAGATGCCGGGGCTCCGCTAGAGGAAAGTGAAAAAGCAATTATTGATCGTGTTTATGAAACGATACAGCCTTATCTCACTAAAGCTGCACAAAAAGAAATTGAGAAGAAAGGAAATTATGTGTGGCATGATGAATTTGGCTGGGTGACTCCAACTTTGGAAAGTGATAAAGAGATTTGTGTTTACGGAATGCGTGAAAAAGATGGAACCATTCATTGTGCGTTTGAACGGGCTTACTTGGAAAAAAAGATCGATTGGAAAAAGCCAATAAGTTGTCATTTGTATCCCATTGTAACAGAGCCCAGCAAGTATCAAAATGTAGAGCATGTTAATTATGATGCGCGTCCGGTGGTGTGTGCACCTGCTTGTCAATTGGGCAAGAAGTTAAAAGTGCCTGTGTATGAGTTTTTAAAAGAGCCAATCGTTAGAAAATGGGGACTCGGTTTTTGGGAAGCATTGGATGCCATTGCAAAAGGCACTTGGAAAGAAAATCAAAAGAAGGATTCACAATAAATAATTTCTTTTAACTTAACAAGGTGAAAGAGACAAAAGAACAATTTTTAGCCAGTAGCACAATCAAAGCAGCCGACCGGGAACACCGTCGTAAAATCAATTTTAATATTGGCAAGTATAATGCTGTTGTGCCAAAAGGAAAGCAACAGTTCATGGATGTGGAGCTGGCGCGTGAAAAAGCAAAGAATGCAAAATGGAAAGCTATTGCTACGTTGGATAAGCAATTGGAATTGTTTGAATCTGTTATTACTGCTCGCGGGGCAAAAGTGATTTGGGCCGAAGATGTTACACAAGCGCAAGAAGCAATTGGTAAGATATGTAAGGAGAAAAAGTGTAAGACACTAGTCAAGAGTAAAAGCATGGTGACAGAAGAAATTCATTTAAATGATTATCTGTCATCCATTGGAGTAGAAAGTGTTGAAACAGACCTGGGTGAATACATTCAGCAATTAGATGGTGAAGCGCCTTATCATATCGTGACACCGGCCATGCATAAGAGTAAGGAAGATGTGGCCAAGCTATTTGCTGAAAAATTAGGAACGGATCCAAAGGCTACACCCGAGCAGTTAACACTAAAGGCAAGAGAAGTTTTACGAAAAAAATATGTTCAGGCCGAAGTAGGTGTTACCGGTGCCAACTTTATTGTTGCAGATGTGGGTGGTATTGCTGTTACCGAGAACGAGGGAAATGCAAGATTAAGCTGCGCCTGGCCTTCTACACATATTGTTATTGTAGGTATTGAAAAGGTGATTAGCTCTATCAATGAGCTGGGACTTTTTTGGCCATTACTCGCCACCTATGGAACTGGACAACGGGTTACTGTTTATAATTCACTCGTGACGGGCCCACGGCAACCTGGTGAAACAGATGGACCCGAAGAAATGATTGTGATTTTATTGGATAATGGACGTACCAATATATTGGCAGACGAAAGACAACGAGAGAGTTTGTATTGTATACGATGTGGAGCTTGTTTAAATGCCTGTCCGATTTATAAGAATATCGGAGGTCATGCCTATGGAGTTACATATAGCGGTCCTATTGGCTCTGTGATTACACCTCACCTGCAAGGCTTGGATGAGTACAAGCATCTTAGCTATGCATCTTCGCTTTGCGGAAATTGCACTGCAGTTTGTGCGGTCAAGATCAACTTGCATGAATTGTTATTAGAAAATCGATACCAGTCTGTACGTGAAAAAAAGAATGACTGGAAAGAAAAAATGGCATGGCAAGGCTGGAAGCAATCAATGTTATTTAGACCTTCTTTAAATATGGCGAGTGGAAAAATGAAGAACTGGTTTGTGAATAAGGTTTTTAAAAGCTGGACTGCACAACGAGGGCCTCTTCAGTTTCCTGATCGTACATTTAATCAACGCTGGCGAGATAAGTACGGAGATACCTAGTCATTACATTCCTTCTGTTTCTGGCTGTTCAGGTGTGGTTGCATTTTTAAATGCTTTGTTTACTAGCCATACGCCCAAAAGCGCAACAGCTCCCCCGGTAATGATGAAGAGAGAAATTTTTTCATCAAATAACCAGACTCCCAGTAATAAGGCCACTACCGGATTTACATATGCATAAATGGAAACCTGTTCGGTAGGTAAATGTTGTAGTGCATACAGATAACACAGAAAAGAGAACACGGAGCCCATTAACACCATATAGCTGATTACAGCCCACGATTGCCAAGGAATTGCTTCCAGGGGAATTGCGTATCC
>JACCDO012356198.1_pt1 | contig 41829 bp, 57 predicted proteins | sample 7446101 | NCBI WGS metagenome assembly JACCDO01 (sample SAMN15323440, study PRJNA562643) | freshwater metagenome | isolation source: river surface water | place: USA:Blue River Watershed | collected 2017-08-16 | reverse complement strand
CAATCCATCTATGAAGCCTGGGACTGCAAATGTGGTTATTGCGGAGACGATGCAACATCCCTGGACCACATCGTCCCTAGGTTTAAGTCAGGAACAAGTAATCGGAATAATTTGGTACCTGCTTGTCGTCGTTGCAATTCAAATAAAGCTAGCTCCAAGATGGAAGAATGGTACGAGCAACAGGAATTCTTTACTCAAGCTAGGATGGATAAAATAAAAGCCTGGATGGATCAAGGGTTTCTTAATTTTTCCCACCTACCAGCTAATGTACTAGAGCAAGTTGCGTAAACAGATATGACCGTTTCTTACGATCCTTCCGCAAAAAAGTGGACTTTTACTAAACAAGAAGAGCTGCCATTAAATACGGTAACCTATCCACCTACTAAAAACTATTTAAACATTAGTTGGAAAACAGTTGTTTCTGGCGAGGACACATACAAAAAGCCGACCAGTGTATCCATTTCAACTGTACCTGTGGGGAATACGGTTACCCGGACACCTGGTTATAAAAATCAAGGATATACAACAACGGGAACTAATTCAATTGAGTTGCCGGACGCTAGCAGTAGAGAAAATATTTTAAAAATTAAAGACGAATTTTATTATGAGATGCCTGATTTTCAGGATACTGACACATATCGAGCACTGCAGGATTTTGGCGCTAGCGCACTAGCGCAATTTGATGCTGCACAAACCAATGAGCAAATTAACAATGGGGTTATTGTTCCGCATAACAAACAAGTTGCGGAATACAATGCAAAATTACCTACAGCACAGGCAATTATCAACAGTACCAACGGGTATGATTACGTTTCCCAAAGAAAGGCTTTAAAAGACCTAGGCATTTCCGGCATTGAAGATAACTTTAAAACATTTTATTTGACCGAAAAACTTACCCCTTGGAGCACCGAGTTAGCAGCCAAACCACAGTACGGTGATTTTGATCCAGCGTATTACAAAAAACAAAATCCTGCTCTTGAACAAAAATATAAAGAAGCTGTTGCTAATGACGATGTAGATGTCATTAATCGTTACAGCGAAGATACCTTTTATCTTTGGCATTACACAACACAAGGTAAACAAGCAGGACAACGTGGTAACGCTCCAGAAGAAACCGAAGCTGCGACTCGTTACGTTGAGGAAAAACTTACAGAGAAAGATCTTCAGGATGTAAGGAACCTACAGTTAGGCGTTGATATGGCAACGTCAGATGCACGCCTTCTCTCTGTTCCATACATTCAAGATCAATTTGAAAAAGCATTGAATGGAGATGAGTATTGGCAACAGATGGCCAAAGATAACTACCTCTCTATTGACACAAAAAAACCAGAAGAATTTGCAGCTCTATTTAGACTTTCTCAAAGACCTGAAGATAAAGAAGTATCTTTTAATTACCAACTAAACACTGGTTATGGTCTTACTGAACTGGAAGATGCCGTTACTCAGGCTGTAGGCGAAAAGGCAACTGTCGATGTCAAACGTTTTGGAGCGCTAACTCAAAACGTTTTGAAAGACACTATTGAAGAAATGAAGAAAGCTAAAGCAAAAGAACAGGCTCTCAGTATGTTAAGTGGCTTTGGAACGCTTGGGGAAATCACAAATATCAATAAATCCCTGGCAGATTCTCTCATGAATGACACAGGGATTGGTGGCGTTCTGTCTTTCATGGGGGGCAGTAATACTAAACAAGAAAGCTTGGAAAAAGCTCTCCAAGGAATTACTGGTGTTCAGAACAACACGACATATAACTGGCAGCAGTGGTTTGATCAAACACTTAAAGAAAAATACAATAAAGAAATAGAGCTTGGCTATACCTCAAACGAAGCGCAATCTAATATCAAAATTGAAGCTGATTTTGCAAAAGATTTTATTGAAAAATATCTTCAGCCTAGGTTTGATACTTCACGCTCCATGGATGAATTCGTTGAGTATCTAGATGTACGGCAAGAAGAACAAAACCCGTTCCAGACACAGGATCTTGTTAATGCTGTTACTAGAATTGCTAATCTGCGCTCTAATGAATATCTAGATAAATTAAAACAAATCTCTGATCGTTATTTTGATCCTGATTTTTATTTTAATCCTACTGGAAATAAAGCACGGGAATCAGATTATTTGAACCAGTCACAAGAGGTCAATAAAGATTGGGAAGACGCGAAAAACGGCGATGAGTACTGGGCTCAGCAAGCATATCGTTTTGGTGTCGATGTAAATAATAAAGCGGACTTTGCACGTATGCATTTCCAGCTGAAGGGTCAGGGTAAAGGCTATGATGCGGCAGAAGATATCTTAAATGCAGGAAAGGTTAGTGATGAGATTTATGGCAAGATACTTCCTGAGTTAAATGAAGAAGCCCTTAAACAAGGATCTATCTTTGGTCAATTTATTACACCAGAAGAGTTTGCCGATTCTGTGTTAGAAGGTGTTGATCCAACTGAAGAAAAAGGTTGGAATGAAGTACTGAATAAATACGGGCTTACAGATTTTAAAGGTAGTCTTGATGAATTAAAAGAATACATTAAAGAATCATTGAGGACGGGATCTGCGCAACAGATTCGTGAACAGATTAAATACCTGAACGAAAAAAGACAGAGACCTACGCAAGAAAAGCTTGGTTTAACATACATTGAGCGTCCAGAGGACTATAAAAATCAACAAGCAACACCGGAGACTGAGTTATATAAAGTATTTCAGTCCGCTGGATATCAAGGATCTGAAGATGAGTTTTATGAGACGATGTTCCCGGATGTTGATAGAACAGAGCAGCAACTACTGACTAAAGCAGGAGGAGGTAAAGGACTTGAGTTTATTGATCTTGATACCAGTGATCCTTTTGCCGCCCTTGGTTCTATTGAAGGTTTCTTCCAGGAAGATCAGCAACCTGAAGAAACAGACAAAGAAAAATCTAGCAGTTTCTTTAGTTTAGACTATGGAGATGATGAAGACACAAAATACAAATCATCTTCTGGTGAAAAAATTCTTAGCGAATTTACATCTTTCTTTAAAGGGTTCTCATGAGCGATAAACGTAAAAAAGCGGCAAGTGCAGCCAAGATTGCTAAAGACAAAATGGCTTGTAATAAACCACGCAAGACTCCTGGTCATCCAACTAAATCACACGTTGTTAAGGCCTGCAAGGATGGGGAGGAAAAGATTATTCGCTTTGGCCAACAAGGCGTAGAGGGAGCTGGCAAGAACCCCCAGACAGCCAAAGATAAAGCACGCAAGAAGTCTTATTACGCAAGACATAACGCCCAAGACGCAAATCCGGATATTATGTCGGCTCGTTACTGGTCACACAAGGTTAAATGGTAAATCGACTAAAGTGGTGACGCCACTCAATTCATTCCATGGCAAAGCCAAAATCAACAACAGTCCGACTTGAGTCCAAGCCTAAGAAAACACGTCAAGGTCAAGGGCGTAATTCGCTTCCTAATCACGGACGTAAGTTAAGTCGCGGCCAAGGTAAATAATTTATGTATGATTGGGGGTAATAGTGTATTGCCCCCATGAAAAATTTTGCTCCTGCAGTTGACATCATCTGCAGATATCAAGGTTTTAATGAAAAGGCGTACCCTGATCCTGAAACTGGTGGAGCGCCTTATTCAATCGGTTACGGCACACAGTTTTATCCCGATGAAAGTCCAGTGGTAGCTGGGCAGATGTGCACCAAGCAAAAAGCACTGGAATATTTAAACCATGAATTGCGTTGTCTCAATGAAGAGCTTGAAACAATAAACTTACATCTCGATAAGCCGATGCGGATGGCATTGCTTTCATTTATTCATTCGGTTGGCTGGGATGCGTTCATGTATTGCGAACTGATTGACTGCATCGGCAACGAAGACTGGCACGGTGTTGCGTTTGAGATGTCCAGATGGATCTTTGACCATAACTATCAAGTCATTGGTAATTTAATTGATCGGCGTCGTGAAGAAATTCAGTTGTTCCTTGAGGATATCGACGCAAACCCCTGGGCCTCTACAGAAGTATTACTAAGTGCTTTTCGTAACTATGTGGGGGCACCACACCAAGTACGTGCGATTCGTAAGCTGGAAGAAAACATAAATCCCTATGTTCTTGCAGAGTTTGCCAACGAATTTGATATCGTTAAAACCCCAGGGGATCGGATTGTATTCTGGGATGATTTGGAAGTTGACGAGGAACTAGCTTTAACAGATGGAGAATGGTCTTAGAATTAGATCATCAAGTGTCAGCATGACCATGGAGAGATCGGTTGAACCTCGGGAGTTTGAGCTTCCACTGGAACTACAGTTCTCCATGCGCAAGGCAGAGCTTCAGGCGGAAGAGATGACTTGGGAAGAGCTTCATTCTGCTCTTCTTAATCTTTATTACCAACGCTTGATGGAGTGGCAAGCAATCAAAGAAATCCTCGATGGTGAGAACATCCGGATTGACTTTGATGTTCCCACCGATCTTGAGTTGTTAGAATTAGCGGCAGCCTGTGCAGCAGACGAAGACGAAGACGATCTTCAGCCGTTTTGAGCTTCGTCTAATTGAATCAAACGATCCAGGTACCACCTTGCCTTCTTCAGTGATTCTGTCCCGCCTTTATGGCGCTCACGCCAAATATACTTTATGCAATTTCCCTTGCAGTAACCACGGAATTCTTCGTTGGTTAAAGCCGCCTCAATGGCTTCGATGCATTCAATGCCCCCATCGGTGTAATGCGATGGATGATTTACCGTATCCGGTTGAATGACGGGAGGCTCTTCTTTGGTGGCCCAAGGCACAGGACACACGCCTCCTGGGCATTCACTTAATTCTTCTACCGGCTCAAACCACGTCTTTTCTTCGAGAGGGTCATCTCGGTCGTAATGTTGGCTGGAGGTAGATCCACGACTTTGTTTTTCGGGATTGGCATCGTTCCGGGATACATACTCGCTTCCTCGATCCCCGGAATATAACCCGTCTTCCCTGGCCTCGCCATCCCTTCCAGATTGAGAGGATTCCGCTCTAAACCCTGTTCGCACGCTGTTAATCCACGATTGTACATATCGTACAACGGAACGTCGTTTTCTGCGTTGTCCAGTGGTTGACCAAAATCTTCTTCCGTTAAGCAACGGCACCGAACTTCGTCTTGTACAAAGCTATCTAAAAACCCAGCAGCGCCGTGCATCATGGCGTGTAGTTGTATATCCTCTATTAAAATATTATCATGGCTGATTTATACAACCCTATTTACGACCCTCGCCTTCGCTCTGGTACATCTGGGGCAGAGGTTTCGGATCTTAATCCAGAGCAGTCGTATGACACCGACCTTCGGCGTGTAGACCCAGAAGTACGCGGTGCAGTTGAAAGTGTTAACGACAAACAAGAAAGGGTAGGCCGTTTTATTAAAGCAGCTAAAACCGCTGGTAAATACAGGCAAGCAGCTTCGATCGATGAGCCGACCATCCGAGGCAAGACACCAAGGTCTGAAGCATCTATCGATGGAACAACCCTCCCGAATCTTGGAGATCGATTCGGAAGGGGCGGTGGTGTCAACTATGCCAACAAACCAACTTCTCGATTCGGCAGGTCGTTCTAAGGCCGAGAGAAAACAACTTCTTTTTCTTGGTTTTGATACTTGCCCTTTCGATCCTGGTACGTTACCTCGCAAGGCTTGCCACGATAGAAGAGAAGTTGGGTGATCCCTTCATCCGCGTAGATGCGGTTGAAGAGTCCGGTGCAGTTGCTAATCTCTAGTGTCAGGTAGCCTTCCCAGCCTGATTCAGCGGGCGTAATGTTGACTAGGATCCCCGACCGTGCATATGTCGATTTTCCAACAGCAACGACGGTAACATCACGAGGAAGTTTCAACCGTTCCTGAGCAACACCAAGGCAGTACCCGTAGGGAGGCAAAAGGAAATACTGGCCCTTCTCGTCTTCCTGTAGTTCGGCGGGACGCAGAATACCAGGATCAAAGTCCTTTGGATCGCAATCACCGTTTTGAATACGCCCAAAGATCAGGCATTGAGAAGGGGAAAGACGAATGTCGTAGCCATAAGAACTCAAGCCGTAACTTAAGATTTTCTTCCCATCCCTTTCATTTTTCAAACGGTCTTCAAACGGGGAAATCATCTCTTCTTTTTCGGCCAATTCTTTGATTTCCCAGTCTGCCAGCACGGACATTTTCTAAGTGCGTCGAACCGTAGTATAGCCAATATCTAATAGATCACCCGTCCTTTTGCCGAATAAACATCGATGAATCTCTCGGTTGCTTCGCCAGGATTATCCTTGGGTTGTAAGTAGACGATTAAAGAAGTGCACGTTTTATGTGGCTTGACTTCTCCACCGCTGACACGCAATAAGTTTGGACTTGTCCTAGGAATGCAGATAGGAAAGTCAAAGATTTTTTGATCGTAACGAAGCATGTCAGGGCAATTGCAAAAGAAGATGCCCTGCTCTATCTCGTCTTTTAGCCAGCTCTTGTAAAGTTTAGAAAACCAAACGGCGTGGGAAGAACGTAAACTCTTGGACGTACTCCTGGTACGCTTCCACCGAGTATTCTTTTCGTCCCAGAAATACGTCCCAGGGGGAGAAAACAAATAGACCTTACCGTACCATTGTTGCTCGTTAAGTCCGTCATCCTGAGGAGTAAAGTAAGCATCTGCTCCAACGTATTGATTGGCGATGGCAGAGCTAGCTACGTCAAGATCAATGTTTCCCATCACCTCGTTTGCAGCACAAACAAGATCCCTGCTGGTAATCAACTCAATGTCTTCGTTGAGACTGGGGTAGATACTTGGAATAGCCATTATTTTTCAGCAGCTTTGTTGTAATCAATCTCGAAATACCGGATACCATCTCCGTCATTAATGACGTATCCCGCTTTCTCTACGGGATCAATCTTTTGAGCTGCACCAAGAATACGTCTGAATGTTTCAGCTAGATCTCCATTACCTGCCCGCTCGCAATGTTCTTGCGCCGAATGGATTTCTTTAAGAGTCCAAAAGAACATGGAACGACTTTTGTCCTGGGGCTGAAACACCATTACTCCTGGACCTTCAGCCTCCCACATCTTGCAGTATTGTTCACCCATGTCACCAAGAATTAATTTAATGGTGGCATCGAGCATCTTAGTTTTTGTCTCGTCCAACTCAGGACCAACAACAGAAGCAATTAGTTTTTCACGTCGATTCATTTTTCGATAAGTCCTTGTTTTGACAGTGATTCTAAGAGTCTTGGCAACGGTTTGTAAATGACCACTAACTTGCCCAGGTTGCCGCGTTTCTTGATGAGCTTTCCGTTTTCATCTTTCAGTTTGTCAAACTCTCCAGACCTGATAAGGTATTCGGCAACGCAGCGCAACCTCCGCTTTAAAGGCAGTTCTGCATTTGGAAATTTTCCACAGATTGTATCGGGGTTCATGTCCTTGAACGCAATACGCAATCTGTTTGCCAATGTCATATTTGAATTGGCGTCCTCTTCTTCATAAGTTCTGACAACCTCTAAATAACGTCGTAAGCATCCGTCATCAAATGACCCTTGCGGAGGCAAAAAATCTTCAACCTGCAGACGCAGGGAGTCTGGAAGAAAATCTTGGTAGTTGGCAACGGTTACGCCATCTAGATCTAAATCTTTAAAGCGATGCGACATGTTCTTGATCCACCTTGTCAGAAAGCGATTCCCGTTGGTACAGGTCTTTGTGTTTGGAAAAGTCAGCTAACGTTATTTCTTTGTTTTTACTAAAGGATTGCACCAGAGCGTTCCAGGGGATACGGATCGTTGCCCTTTTCCCCTGTTCAAAACCAATGTTGACGTAGTGCAAACCTTCTTTCCAGCCTTTGTCTGAAAATTTCTTGCCAACGGCAATCCAATTTCTAATGGTTTGATCAGACACACTCAAACGTCTGGCGCACTCCTCAGTAGAAATATATTCATCAGTAAAAGCTCCAGGATCCGTTACAGGCGTACCTTCTTGTTTGTAGTGTGTAGCCCAGACACTATTGAGAATATTCTTGATTCCACGTAGCTCGTAAGCTACATCTTCAAGACTTTTTCTAATTCCGTGCGTCATGTCTCACAGTGATTTGATTAAATGCTAATCTATGGGAAAAGCTTTTGTTTGTTATGGAAGATCAAATTCCTGCTTCCACTATTCCCCAATCGGCTCCTCCCACGCCCAGTGGACCGCTTCCTGGGCAGTTGACTCCAGAGATGATTGAGATTCTCAAGTACCAAGCCAAGCAGCAGGCCATTCGACAGGTCGTTGAGCAGCAAGCGCAGCAACCAAGGCCGGTTGAGCCACAGATCGTTTACTTACGACGAAACCTAACGGTTGCAGAACTTGGTCTAATTATTCTTTTGGCTTGTGGTCTTGTTACAGGTGTACAAGCAGCCTGGAACTTTGGTTCCAACTTACTGCCACGCATTGAGATCAAAGTAAAATAAGGTGAATGAAGGTCGCCTATAATTCAATTTATAGGCTTCTTGGTTTAGTAGGTGGCTAATAGGCGCATTACAGAGTTACCAGCAATTTCGTCGTCAAACATTAATGATGACGATCTTTTGATGGTCGTTGATGTAGCCGAAGTAGACCCCTCGTTACGGAATAAAAAACTTACCTTTAACAGCACAAAGGAATATTTCAACGCTTATTACCTGCAACTTTCTGGCGGGACCATTGCAGGTTCGTTGATTGTTGCAAATAATCTGACAGTTAGCGGTGCATTCAATCCACAAAACATTCAAGTTAGTGGCACTGGTACCTTTGCGACTCTTGTTGTTACAGGCAACGCTCAGGTACAGTCCACACTAAGTGGAAATATTATTACAGGCAATTCAATTCAAGGTACCAGTGTCAATGCAGTCACTGGAAATATCAATGAGTTAATCACCAATCTTGCAACTGTTGGCACAGGTAATTTTACTCGTGTTAGCGGTGTAACAATCACTGGAACCACTGGGCAATTTCAGTCGTTAACCGGTCAAACAATTACTGGTGCTACAGGGCTTTTCTCCAATCTCAGTGGCACAAATATTACAGGTGTTAACGGAGTCTTTACGACTCAAGTCTCAGGTGCTGTCGTAACAGGTAATACGGTACGTGCTTCGACTATTACTGGCATTAGCGGTGTTTTTACAACACAAGTTTCTGGTTTAACGATTACCGGAGCTACGGGCTTATTTTCCAATCTCACAGGTGTTTCTGGCACTTTTACCACCAGTGTCTCTGGTTTAACCGTCACAGGAGCCACCGGCTTATTTGCAAATCTTACGGGTGTTTCTGGCACTTTCACAACGCGTGTTTCGGGTGCAACCGTTACTGGTGCAACGGGTGCTTTTACCAATCTCACCGGTAGCCTTGGTACATTCACCACTCAGTTATCGGGTAGTGCGATTACAGGAACATCTGTTAATGCAACTGTCATTACGGGTGTTTCAGGTGTATTTACCAATGCCGTTTCCGGTGCTGTTGTAACAGGAGGCGTTGGCCAGTTTACGTCTATTACAGGAACAACCGGCGTATTTACGTCTCGGCTTTCTGGTCAAACAGTTACTGGTGTCAGCGGTTTATTCCAAAGAATTGAAGCACTGACGGGTGTCTTTACAAATACTATTTCAATTCCAACGATTGATACTACTGGCAACATTGTTGCAGGCGGCAATCTTGTTGTCAGTGGTAACGGTACTATTTCGTCTGGTTTTACGGTTAGTGGCACGCTATCTGGTGGCACCGTCACCGGAATCACCGGTACCTTTGGTGTCCTGACCGGTAATGAAATCTACGGTTTAACCAGTATTTCTGGTGTAACCATTACAGGTATCTCTGGTTTATTCACAAGGGTTACAGCAGCGACCGGAACGTTTACGTCCACATTGAGTGGCGCAACAATCACCGGCAACACCGTCAACGCCACGACCGGTAATTTTGTTACTGGTCTCTTTAGTGTTGTTTCTGGCGGTGTCGTAACCGGAAACACGGGGAGATTTACAGAGGTTACAGGTGTATCAGGAGTCTTTACTTCTCAGATTTCAGGTGCAACCGTAACCGGTGCGACGGGTGCCTTTACTCAAGTTACCGGGGTCAGCGGTATCTTCACGGATCGTGTATCTGGTGCTGTTGTTACAGGTAACGCTGGTCAATTCACCAGTGTCACAGGCGTATCCGGTATCTTCACAACGCAGGTATCGGGTGACCTGATCACTGGAAACACGATCCAGGCAACGGCTGTCACTGGTGTATCTGGTGTTTTTACAACACGCATTTCAGGTCAAACCGTTACCGGTGTATCGGGACGTTTTGGTCTTGTTGAAGGTGTTAGCGGTTGTTTTACAACAGAACTCTCAGGTGAAAGCATTGTTGGACAAGAAGCAACAATTGCATATATTACAGGGACAACTCGTGTTGATAGTCCCAGGATTTCAGGTGCTCTTGTAACAGGCAATACAGGTGTTTTTGGAACGTTAACTGGAGTCAGCGGTACATTTACAGATCGGGTCTCTGGCACTTACATTACAGGCACGTTGATTGAAGCTGTAACTGTTACGGCCACCACTGGTAACTTCACGGTTGCAAACTTTACACAAACAACAACTGGAAACATTGAGGTCAGTGGTTATGGCTTCTTTGGTGGCTCAGTTAAATCTTTAATCTTCCAGAATAAAGCCGTCATCGCCAGTAGTATTGTTTTAGATACAGGCTACAACGGGCTTTCGGCAGGACCAGTGGAAGTTGCATCTGGTATTGTTGTTACGATTCCAAGTGGTTCTTACTGGCGTATTGTTTAAGTTAGAATAGGAAATAAAAATACCATGGCATACGGAACAGCTAAAGCAGACACATTAGCTTATACAACGCCTACAGGGGAAGTAACGTCTTCTGTTTCTGGTATTGCCGTCGCTGCTATTACTGCTGGCATTGTTGATCCAGGAACTAAGAATATTTCGACCACAGGGATTATCTCTGGAGCTGTCTATAAAACAAGCGGAAACGTAACGGTTATCAGTGGCTCTGGAGATGTAAGGCCCTATGGTTTATTCTCCTTCCCGGCTTCCGTTGGCACCTCAGGTTATTACTTAGTAACAAACGGCGATGGCACAACGAGCTGGTCTGCGCGTGATACAAGTGCATTTATTTCGTTAGGCAAAGCAGTAGCAATTAATTGATATGACGACACTAAAAATTGACACTATTGTTTTCACGAATAACGCGGCAGATACAACGCTTGAGTTGTCTGGTATTGTTGACGTAGCAACCTATAACGCAACAACTGGAACGATTAATCCAGTTACAAAAAACATTACAACAACAGGAGTTATCTCTGGAGCGGCTTACAAAACCAGTGGAAATGTAACCGTCATCAGTGGCTCTGGAGATGTAAGACCCTATGGTTTGTTTTCATTTCCACCATCAGTAGGTACTTCTGGTTATTATTTAACAACCGACGCAAGTGGATCTACTTCCTGGGTTGCAAATCAGTCGGTTGGATTAACGACAGCTTTTTATATTGCACTCAGTAAGTGCTAAAATAAAAAACAAGGAAACCCAAGGCTATGGCAGAAACATTTACAAATAGTGGTGTTAAGTTAACCACTGTTTCTACAACGGATATTTATCAAGCACCTACCAGTTCTGGTGCAAGGGCTGTTGTTTTATCTTCTCTTGCAGCAAATGTTACCGGTACGGTGAGTGTCAACTACAGTGTTGACCTAACGGATAGTGCAAACACAGTTGTTGCAACAATCGCTAAAACAATTGCAGTACCCGGTTACGCAACCCTGGAACTAATTCCAAATAAAGTTGTGTTAACCTCAGGTCAGAAGCTTAGGGCTACATCGAGTGTAGCCAGTGGCATCAACGTCGTTACTTCTGTTTTAGAAATCACCTGATTCAACAATGGCATTAGAGACTTTCGAGGCAGGTTACGCTGGTGCGCGTCCAGCTCGTACTGGCAGTCAGTGGTCAGGCATGTGGAAGCTTGGTCAGATCACAGATCGTCAGATCGATGGCAAGTGGCCAAGCCCTTGGTCTGTTTCTGGTAGCAACCAAACAAAGTCTTTTGCCATCGTGCCGGGAGATAGCAGTCCGTTTGATGTGCAATTCAATGATGACGGCACTAAGTTTTATATTATGGGAGCAACAAAAAGAACAATTTATCAATACACTTGCGCCACTGCATGGGATGTAAACACTGCGTCATATTCGGGTAAATCTTTTTACGTTGGCAATCAAGATGCGACTACAACTGCATTATTTTTTAAATCAGATGGCACTCAATTTTATGTTTTAGGAGATACCAATAATAATATTTATCAATATTCTTGTTCTATTGCATGGGACGTTAGTACTGCTTCCTATGACAATAAGTCATTTAATGTCTTTGGGCAAGAAAGTGCTCCAAATGCATTATTTTTTAAATCAGACGGTACTCAGTTTTACGTCTTAGGAACTGCGTCTGATAGGGTATTCCAATACTCCTGCTCTACAGCATGGGATGTCAGCACTGCTTCTGCTGACGGTATTTCATTTAGTGTTGTATCCCAAGAATCACAGCCAACTGGATTATTCTTTAAATCAGATGGTACTAAATTTTACATTGTAGGTACTACAAACGATACTATCTATCAATACTCGTGTTCTACCGCATGGGATGTAAGTACTGCTTCTTATGACACAAAGTCATTTAGTGTTAGTGCGCAAGAAACAAATCCACAAGGACTATTTTTTAAATCAGATGGAACTGTATTTTATATTGTAGGTACTACAAATGATACTATTTATCAATACTCTTGTTCCACAGCTTGGGATGTAAGCACTGCGTCTTATGGTGGTAAAGCTTTTTACGTTGGAGCAGGACAAGAAACTACTCCACAAGATATCCAATTCAATGATGACGGCACTAAGTTCTATATTGTGGGTAATTTAAACGATACTGTTTATCAATACTCTTGCTCTACCGCCTGGGACGTTAGTACTGGATCTTTTGACAGCAAGTCTTTTTATATTGGTGGTCAAGAAGGACTCTTACAAGGATTATTTTTTAAATCAGATGGGACTGCATTTTATGTTGTAGGTTCCTCGACCGATACGGTATATCAATACTCTTGTTCTACGGCCTGGGATGTAAGTACTGCTTCTTATGCTAGTAAATCATTTAGTGTTGTTACACAGGACACAAATCCATTTGGATTATTTTTTAAATCAGACGGCACTAAATTTTATATTATAGGTTTTACAAACAGAACAGTTTATCAATACTCGTGTTCTACCGCATGGGATGTAAGTACTGCTTCTTATGACAGCAAGTCATTTAGTGTTAGTGCGCAAGAAACAAATCCACAAGGACTATTTTTTAAATCAGATGGAACAATTCTTTACATATTAGGATCAAATAGCAGAGCGGTTTATCAATATACGGTCAGCACAGCATGGGATGTAAGCACAGCTTCTTACGCAAGTAAAGTATTTAGTGTAAGTGTACAATTAAGCGCCGAAACACTCACGGGTATTTCTTTTAAATCAGATGGAACAAAATTTTATATCAGCGGTAGCAATCTAGATACTATTTACCAATACTCATGTGCCACTGCATGGGAAATGAATGCTACTTCTACGTATGACAGTAAATCATTTAGTGTTGCTGGACAAGACACAGCCCCAACAGAAATACAGTTTAAAGATGATGGAACTAAGTTTTATATTATGGGTGGGGGCACTGATACTATCTATCAATATTCTTGTTCTACCGCATGGGATGTCAGTACTGCTTCTTATGACACAAAATCATTTAGTGTTAATGCGCAAGAATCAAATCCACAAGCATTATTCTTTAAATCAGACGGTACGGCATTTTATATTGCAGGCGCTGCAAACGATACGGTATATCAATACTCATGTTCTACAGCTTGGGACATAAGCACTGCATCTTATGCTAGTAAGTCCTTTGGTATTTTTACACAAGAATCAAATCCACTGGGATTATTCTTTAAATCAGATGGTACTAAGTTTTACATTGTAGGTTCAGCTGGAGGCAGAGTGCAGCAATACTCCTGTGCAACAGCATGGGATATTAGCACTGCGTCATATGACAACAAGTCATTTAGTGTTACTGGGCAAGACACAAATCCAACCGGAGTGTTTTTTAAAGATGATGGTACTAAATTTTATGTTGTAGGTAGTACAAACGATACGGTATATCAATACTCATGTGCCGCTGCATGGGATGTAGGTACCGCATCATATGATGCTAGATTGTTTAGCGTTGCTTCGCAAGATGCTAATCCATCCGGAATAGTTTTTAAATCTGACGGCACTAAATTTTATATTATGGGTAATGCAAACGATATAGTATATCAATACTCAACTGTTGCTGCGTGGGAAGTTCAATCTCCTTTTTACGATAGTAAGTTTTTTAGAGTAGCAACAGAAGAAACGACACTATATGGTTTAACTTTTAAAACAGACGGCACCAAATTTTACATTATTGGTAATACGTACGACACAGTCTTCCAGTACTCATGCGCTACAGCTTGGGATATCAGCACTGGATCCTATGACAACAAAGCATTTAGTGTTACTGCGCAAGAAACACAACCAACTGCATTAGTTTTTAAACCAGATGGTACCAAGCTGTATGTAATAGGTAGTGCAAACGATACTGTCTATCAATATTCATGCGCTACAGCGTGGGACGTAAGCACTGCGTCGTACGATAGCAGGTCATTCAGCGCTACTACACTGGAAAGCTCACCGGAAGGATTGTTTTTTAAACCAGATGGCACTAAGTTTTATGTTGTAGGTACTACAAGTGATACAGTATTTCAATTCGCCTGTGGTGTTGCATGGGACATAAGTACCGCTTACTACGAAACAAAATCATTTACTATTCGAGCACAAGAGGGTACTCCCCTGGGTTTATATTTTAAAGATGACGGAACTAAGTTTTATAGTTTAGGCAGCACAAATGATTCAGTGTATCAATATGTCTGTGCCACCCCTTGGGATGTAAGTACTGCTTCTTATGATGGTGTTGCGTATAGTGTTGTTACACAAGATACTACAGGCCATGAGATTCAATTTAAGCCTGATGGCACCACATTTTATGTGTTAGGTGATACCAGTGATACGATTTATCAGTACTCATGTCTACTACAATAAACAAATAGAACAGATTAAAAATGAAAGGTAATTACATCGGCAAAAAACCCTCTGGTTACGGGGCAGTTCCTGCAAGCAAAACAGGGATGTGGGAGATTTACGACCAGGGGCAGTCAGTAAGCGATTCGCAGTGGTCCGGACAACCGTGGGAAGTTAATAACGGATATTACCTAAACAAAAAGTGGACAGTTGGGTTGAATGAATCAGCCGTTGCCGATGTACAGTTTAATAATGATGGTACTAAACTTTATGTTATAGGTACTGGAAATGATACGATCTATCAATATTCTTGTTCTACAGCCTGGGATGTAAGCACTGCTTCTTATGACAGCAAGTCTTTTAGCGTTAATACACAAGAGGGTACTCCACATGGATTATTTTTTAAATCAGATGGCACTAAGTTCTATGTTGTAGGCTCTATAAATGATACTGTTTATCAATATTCTTGTTCTACCGCATGGGATATCAGCACTGCGTTTTATGACCGTAAATCATTTTATGTTGGTACACAAGACCTTACTTCACTTGGATTATTTTTTAAATCAGATGGCACTAAGTTTTATACTGCAGGCAGTAATAGCGGCACGGTTTATCAATACTCGTGTTCTACCGCCTGGGATGTGAGTACTGCATCGTATGAAAGTAAATCATTTAGTGTTGCAGCGCAAGAATCTGGTTTAAATGGAGTATTTTTTAAATCAGATGGTACTAAATTTTATATTGTAGGCACTGCAAACGATACAGTTTACCAATATTCTTGTTCTACCGCATGGGATGTTAGCACCGGATCTTATGATACAAAACTTTGTCGCGTTGGAACAATAGAGACAAGCCCAACTGGATTATGTTTTAAATCAGATGGAACTAAACTCTATGTTGTTGGTACAGGTATTAACACGGTAGTTGAGTTTAGTTTGTCTACCGCCTGGGATGTTAGTACTAATAATGGGGCGGGTGGTACGTTTTATGTGGGGGGACAGGATACAGGTCCTTCAGATATATTTTTTAAATCAGATGGTACTAAATTTTATGTTCTAGGTATTACAAACGATACAGTTTATCAATACTCATGTTCTACTGCATGGGATGTTAGTACTGCGTCTTATGACAGTAAGTCATTTAGTGTGGGTACACAAGAACTTAGTGGACTAGGATTATTTTTTAAATCAGACGGCACTAAGTTTTACATTGTAGGCACTACGAACAAAACAGTATATCAATACTCATGTTCTACTGCATGGGATGTAAGTACTGCATCTTATGACACTAAATCGTTCAGTGTTACAACGCAGGATACTGCTCCAACAGGAATAGTTTTTAAAACAGATGGTACTAAATTTTATATTACGGGCAATACGAACAAAACAGTTTATCAGTACTCATGTTCTACTGCGTGGGATGTCAGTACAGCCTCATATGACACTAAATCATTTAGCGTTACAACGCAAGACACAAACGCAAATGGATTATTTTTTAAATCAGATGGCACCAAATTTTATATTATTGGGGGTACAAACGACACGGTTTATCAGTACTCATGTTCTACTGCATGGGATGTGAGTACTGCTTCTTATGACAGTAAATCATTTAGTGTTAATGCACAAGATCCTGATCCAATTGGATTATTTTTTAAAGATAATGGAAGTCGGCTTTATGTTATAGGTAACACAACCGACACTGTATGTCAATACGACCTACCCCTAGCCTGGGACGTGGTGAACGCTGGGTTTGGTGCTAAGTTGTTTCCTGTTAATTTACAAGAGACAAGTCCTACTGATTTAACATTTAGCTCCGATGGAACCAAGTTTTATTTGATAGGTGTAACAGGAGATACTGTTTATCAGTACACATGTTCTACTGCCTGGGATATAACAACTGCAAGTTTTAATTACACGTCAAGTGGTGCTTATGGGCGTGCTCGTATTGGAACGCAAGAAACAGCCCCACAAGGATTATTTTTTAAATCAGATGGAACTGTATTTTATATTGTAGGCAGTGCAGCCGATACTGTATATCAATACACTTGTTCTACAGCTTGGGATGTGAGTACCGCTTCTTATGCTAGCAAATCATTTAGTGTTGCAGTGCAAGACGGCACTCCAACTGGATTATTCTTTAAACCAGATGGTACTAAATTTTATATTGTAGGTAGTACAAACGATACAGTTTATCAATACTCATGTTCCACAGCTTGGGATATAAGTACTGCTTCTTATGACACAAAATCATTTGGTGTTCTTGCGCAAGAATCAACTCCACTGGGTTTATTTTTTAAATCAGATGGCGCTAAGTTTTACATTGTAGGTAGCAACAACGATACTGTTTATCAATACTCGTGTTCTACTGCGTGGGATATTAGTACTGCATCATATGACAGTAAATCATTTAGCGTTGCTGGACAAGAAGCAGTTCCGAACGGCTTAGCCTTCAATGATTATGGCAACTATTTATACATTTGTGGTACAACGTTACCTCAGGGAATATACCAATACTCTTTAGTGTAAGCAGAGGCGTTAAAATAAAACAATAAGGATAAAAAATAAAATGACAATACAACTACGTGATGCAGCTGAGCATCATAAGGGACTCAAGCATCAAAACGAAGCCTGGGACTGGCTCCAAGGGGAACTAACACCCGAGCAGCTCAATGGTTTTGCTCTTCGTTATCGCAAAAATGAAGAGCAGCATCAAACCGCAAAAGAATCTTTTTCCAATACATGGGAAGGCGTTCTTGCAGCAGCAAAGACTGCTGGTGCAAAATTCCCTGAATGCGTTGCTGCTCAATGGGCGCTTGAATCGGGATGGGGTCAGCACACCTCAGGCAAAAACAACTTCTTTGGATTGAAGGGATCAGGCAGTACCGTTGACACCCAAGAATTCATCAACGGCAAATGGATCACGATTAAAGCTGGCTTCATTGATTTTCCAGATCTTTACACCTGTGTTTCATACTTAGTTGAACGCTGGTACAAGGACTACAACAAATTTCGTGGAGTCAACAGAGCAAGCAATCGAAACGAATGCGCAAGATTACTTGTTGTTGAAAAGTACGCCACAGATCCAGACTATGGTGAAAAACTGATCCGTATAATGGATCAAAAAGCGGGAAACAAAACGCCTGAGTTAATTAAACCTTCGTTTACCCCCTGGAGCCCATTTACATATAAAGTTACGCCAAACATTACCTATGGAGAATTGACTTTAAACCAAGAAGCCCGTCGTTTCACGAAGCAGTTCCAGTGCGATACTGCGTTGCGATTATGCCAATACCTTGAAGAAGTAAGAAAACACTTTGGAAACAAACCGTTAATTATCACAAGTGGTTCACGTCCTGAGCCCATCAATACACGAGTAGGTGGTTCTAAAAACAGTGAGCATACTTATAACGCAGCCTCTAAAGGAGCCGTTGACTTTTGTGTTGACGGTGTTGATATCTATTTAGTTGAAGATTGGTGTGACAAAAGTTGGCCTTATTCCTTAGGGTACGGCGCAAAGAAAGGGTTTGTTCACATTGGGATTCGAGAAGGAAGGCCCAGAGTGCGATGGGATTATTGAAATGAAAAAATGCAAAGATCCCGAAATACGGGTCAATATGTGCTGGGAAGTAAGTAAGGAAAAGAAATGCGCCACCCTAAAAAAGAGCGACGCATATACTACAAAAGATTGGGTGGAAAGCCAGAATGGAACCGTGTTCTGGTTTCAAGCTTTACCCGATTAATCAGCGTTGCTTGGCCTTACCAATAACCAAAGCAATTGTTTCAATTACTTTGTAGGCTTTACGTAGGGCGTTGTCATCTTTTGGCGTTGGTGTTAAGGCGCAGATAACAGAAGCAGCAGCATGAATTGCCAGAGCAGCTTCAATATACTTGTCAAAGTTAGCCATAAGGGTAAACCTTTTTCTTTATTCTACAGAACTTTTCTTGTAGTAAAAGAAAGATTTATGTTCTTCACTAATTTCCCACGTAGGATCTTCATGGGTTTCAAACCAACGTTTCCAAACACGAAACTGTTTATCCGGTAACGCAGATTCACAGCGCAGCACCAAGGAATCTCCCTTTGGGATATAGGCAACACAATCGCGAAGGAAACGAATAGCCAAAGCTTGCGGTAAATTTCCTGCTTTACCAGTCAAGTTCATATCTAAACGACGGACTCTTTGATTTTTCCGCCTGTTCAGCCAATCGTTCGTTTGTCTACTGGAGCGTGAAACCGCCATACTCACCAGCCAAACGCATCCATTCGTCGTCTTGATCCAGGGAATTAAACGTGTCTTCAGGAAGAGCTTCGTCTTTAAAGAAATCTTCCCAGTCTTTTTCCGACGCTTCGTACGGAGGGACATGCTCCACTGGCACCTTCTTACTCTTCATAGATCTTACACTCTGAAGCCCATGGTTTCAATTCACAATAGCGTTTAAATTTTTTCTCTGTGGATTCGTAAATACGAAACCGTTTAAAGAATTTACAGACAAACCAATTGTAAAACTTAATCATGGCTGTGTTGCTAAAGGAATTAAGACAGAGGGAAATGGAATGCCTTCTTGACGCTCTCTCCTCCAAGCTTCCGTCCAGTCTGACAAAGAGTGTGTGTGTCGGTCATCTTCAACATACCCTGGCGTTGTGTCAGCAACGACATAACTTTCATCTGTGTCCTCATACAGCAAATAACTATAGTCTTCAAGAAGCATGTCAAACGTTGTTGTAGGAAATTCAACAACAAAAGCCACTTCGTAATCAATTGTTTCATTACGCGTAGACGAAACACACAATAGATAGCTACCTGTCTCCAAGGGATAGTAACGTTGATCTCCTCGATCGAGTCGATTGGGATCAAATTGATTGTATAGATCAGATTGTTTATTCATTACATGACCGACGTAGGGATAATACACTTCGCCGTCAATGGTTTCAGGGACACTATCTTGATCAAAGATGGCTCTTCCTTCGATTGGATTTAGATTCAAGTCGTAAGTCGAAACGTTAATATACTTGGGCCTTGGGCCAGATTTTGCGATGATGATCCAGGCGGGAGAGCTGATGTCGATTTGGAACCAATGATTGTATTCGCCTCCGCCATAGCCACCGTTGGAATTTAGATTTGTATCTGCGCGACCGACAACACGATTTTTAGGACCTAGGCTCCCTTTAAGATCTCTAATAGATAACTGAGTAAAAGGACCCAACACCAAAGGATTTTCCTTGGTCCTTCGGCGTTGAGTTTGTGAAATACGCATTATTGTTAACGGTTTTCTTTTATTTTACTCCGGACGTTCTTTTCTCTCTTTTGGACTAATGATTGTTTTTTTAAAACCTGCTTCTTCGAGGGTGTAACTATTTCCGCTTTGAGCGTATCTCATCAGTTTTTCCGGATCAAATGCGGTCACAAAAGGAGAAATACTGCGAGGTGGATAAGGGCGGTTCCAGCTAGATGTTAAGTGCAGTGGGTTGCCGCACAGCGGGTTGCCACAAGTCCTGGTGACGACATGAGAACCGATGTCACCCCAGGCACATTGATAGAGCGCTTTATGAAAAGTGACGTTTTCAGCTTTTTGTTTGCTGTAGAAGGATCGATACGAGGGAAAGCAAAACCGCTTGGGCGAATACTTGGAATCGTTTTTAATGTCCCAGCAGTCTGACAGTTGTCCTACATTAAGACGCGCCCAGAGTTTTTGGTACTTGACTTTGTAATCAGTGTGTAGATAGTTGAGATCAAAACCGCAGATATTGGAAGAAATCTTACGGATACATAGGTAACACCAGTGTTCCTCTGCTTGTCTGATGGTGTGACCATGGGGGCACGGAAAGCCACGGTAGTAACCCAAAGTTTCCAGCTCATCTTCAGGCATGGCCTCAATGCCAGGCACATGCTGGAAGTTTGCGCCAGGGGCAGCCTTTTTGACTGACCGATAGAGATCAGCCATTAGCTTTGGAACCTCTCACTTTCTTATTTGGGACACAAGCGAGAGGCTTGCGATTGTCCTTGGTGCTATTGGAAGGATCGTGACGAACAATGAACGTATCAATTTCTTGTCTTATTCGCATGTAATGAACGATTCGGTGCGCCAGGTAAACCTTGTTGTCCACACTGACCATATAAAAGCCAGTCGTTTTGTTTAGGCGGCCTGCAGCATCGCCTGGTTTGTAGCCAGCTTTAGCGATTCTCCATTCGAGACCAGAGGGATACTGATCAGAAAGCCGGAAGAGCTCTTCAAGCCTCCACAGGGGAGGGAGCACCATGTTGGCCCGAGCCATTGTGTCATTGAAACCAGTAATACCTTAGCGGCAGAGAAACCGAGAATTGGGGTAGTTTTCTTTTTATTTCCCGCAAATTACACTTTGTTTTAAAGTGTCATCAAAACTGGGAAGAAAACTCAGCTGATTTCTCTTTACTTTCCTCGCACACTTTTCAACATTACACTTTTTTTCAAAGTGTCATTTACAGGATCTAAGGTTGGAAAGCACCCAATTCTCTGTTTCTCCGACCATCACCCCTCCAATCCTGGTCCCAAACTGAGACTAAGTCCTCAATAAAAAACCCCGGCTTATGAACCGGGGCATATGCATCAGGCGGCTTTTTCTTTTTTCTTCTTTCCTTTGGGCTTCACGATGCGTGGCTTCTCCTCCACCTTTGCCAGCACCTCCTGGAACACATCATCAAACTGAGAGGCGACCGTATCCCAAGCAAAGCAGCTATCTGTGACCCGCTCATAGCAAGCCTGGGCAGTCTTATCGAGCAGATCCCGGTCGTCATACAGCTGACCTAGTAGCTCTGCCAGATGGTTGTCGTCAGGGCAAGGCATGATACGACCAAAGTTCGTGTCCACATCTGCGTGAAGGGAACGAATCAGAAGACCTGCGCCATCAAAAATTTCTTTACACGACGTGTGATCTGGAACCACCTGAGCGACGCGACAGGCTGCGTGCTCAAAGTTCACAAGTCCCCAGCCCTCGCCTTTACAGGTATTCACGCCAACGTCAGCAACGTTGTAGATCGTATTTAAAAGCTCAACCGGAACCGAAGGTGGGTTCTCAGAAGGCGAGGTCATGATGATGCGGTTATTCGGATCCAAACCTTGTCGCTTCATCTCCCGAGCAAAGAGGGGCATGATGTCCCACCCTTGGTCCTTCATCCCCATATGCATGTATAGCTTTGCGTCTGGGCGATCAACCGCAAATTTGGCAAACGCACTGATCGTAATGTCCATCCGTTTACGGAATTGATTACGATTGCCGTTAAAAACAATAAAGTCATCTGGCTCAAGACCCAGTTGTTTACGAGCCTCGATCTTATCGATGGGATAGAACTGACCAGATGTCACCCCATGGGGCACTACAGTCACAGGCTTCTGGAACCCTGCGTTAATTGTTTCGTATGCACCAAATTCCGTATAGCAAACAGCAGCGTCCCACTCGTTCATCGTATCGAGTAGAGATCCGTACCACTCATAAGAGTCCATTGGATAATAACCAACAAACTTAAAGCCCACTTCTTCACGCAAGTCAGCGATACGCCGCCACTGTTCATTAATGATCCAAACGTCATTAATAGTAAAGATCACGTCCGGCCTTACCAGACCAACGATTTCACGGATGCGATCCTCACCGAAGGGTGCCTGTTGGAACCGGTTGGATGCTGGATACATCCGGTACACCTCCTGGAGCGGGGTGTAATCTCCATGCCAATTACAACCCAGGACATGGATTTCGTATTTATCAGCAAGCCTGCTCAGTACGTTTTCAGTAACACGTGCAAAACCAGTAGTCGCAACAATGTCACCAACCCACAAAAGCTTTGGTTTTGTTTCTGTCATTATTAGGTGTTTGACTTACCTAACTATACAGATAATTCGAGTGTTGTAGACCGTACAAGTTCTTGCTCTTTTGTATTACGTGCTTTTAGTTTTGTTTTTAAAAATTGAGCGGCTTTGTGCGAGTTTGTAGTGTCGCCACAAGTGTAAAGATCCACTGCTGCGTAGCCAATTTCTGGCCACGTATGGATGGAACAATGCGATTCAGCTAGCAACGCCAAGAGAGTTACCCCTTGCGGCTGGAACTTTTCGCCAATAATCTTGATGATTGTTGCGTTTGACATCTGCAACGCCGTTTCCATCAGACGTTGCAGTTCGTCGTAGTCGTCTAATAACTGCTGATCGCAGTCGTAGAGATCTAAGATTAAATGGCGACCGTTGCTCAAAATTCTGCTTCTTCTGTTTCTATTTTTGCACTAGTCTCCTCACCTAGCGCAACTCCGTATTCGACTTGCCATTTATCTTTGTTCATGCCCACCTCAATAATGGAAGGATAGGACTCGTACTTGGTGGGATTGCTGCCTCGAACAGCAACATTGATGACGCGCATGCCTTTGGTAGTTACTTCTTTTGAGACATTAAGACGCAACTGGTGAACGCAAACATCTAGGAGAAGAGATTCAAAACGACTACGGCCAAGGATATTGTTGTTGCTGCCGCGACAGAAGGAACAATAGCTGGCATAAAGCCATTTATCCCAGTTTTCATAGCCACGTGCAGGATCAAACTTAGCAAATCCCACAGATGCCGCAACACCTGGGTCGTACACCACATGGTGTGCCATCCAATCCATAATCTGATTGGACTTAAGAATCTGTTCTTTGTGGTGCTGAGCAAAGAAATCAACTTTTTTGTTGGTTTCCATAAGGTATTCACGCATTTCTGCGTCTTCCATATCCAGCAACCAGTTCACCAAACCTGGCAGCAGAGAAGCAAATTCACCAAAGGGACGCCCGCGATCGTCCATATCGATCAGTGTTTTCTGCTCACTGGAACCACCCGTGAACGGTTTATCGAAAGGAATTGTTAAGCGGCGACGAGCCAAGCCAGAGGTTGGGTCTGTGGTTTGAATTGGTTCGTTTGCCGTGATCATGACAAGACCGTTGTACTTAAACGGTTTTTGACTAGACGCCTGGAACTTTCGTTCGTTTCGGATGAGGTCACGACCGGTGATGGCTTTGAGGACAGAAACCGAGCCACCATATCGCTCCACATCATTAAAGAGCAGGAGTTTTTTCTTGTAGAGGTTTGCAGTTTCAAAACGATTCTTTTCCAGATGCTCCAAGGAAGAAATCATGGCGTTATCATCGCCCACCAAAGCATGAGCCAAGTTTGAATAAGTGGACTTACCCGACTTACCTGGGCCTACAATTTCAACAAACTTCTGGATGTCCGAGCAACCGAGGAGAACAGCTCGCAGCCAAGCCCTCAAAACTTGAGTGCGTTCCCAACTACCATCTTGCGTACCCTTCAACCACTTAATGATTGCTTCACAAGTAGCCCCTGGATCATACTCGTAAGGGAGCTGTTGCGTGATATAAAGATTTCTGGAGCAAGGCTGGAACTCTCTAGTGTAAACATTTAAAACTCCGTTTTTAAATAGCAGGAGTTCGTTGCCTTCATACCAGTCATCAAAGATGACGGTAATGCGAAGCTGCTCAACGATGTCGTTGATCATCTTCATGCTGTAACCGTTATGCAAGAAGCCTTCTTTAATGAGATCTAGTTTATTTTTAATGTCGCCCTTAAACTCTGCATCGGATAGCTGATACCAGAGCCCTTTATTACCCAGGTACTCATAAAGGAAGAAAGCACCGTGCTGCTGACTGTACAGCAAGTTGCCTTTATACATCTGCAATACAACGTCAGTTACAACGTCATACGAAGGATTTTTTGTTTTTTGTTCCTTGTCTTTACCTTCGGCTCTTTGCCTGGTTTTCTTTGCAGATAAAACAAGATTTTCCCGTTCTGGTGCAGCAACAGACATTTTGTTCAGTCCTAAATCTTCTTCAAGTTCAGCAAGTAATTGTTCAGCGCGATCTAGTGCCGCATCATCGGGCGACATCGCCTTATGATCCTGGGGCTCTACCCACCCATGCTTCTTGGCTTCCATAATGAGGGAGCCAATACCGCGACCACCGCCTTTATTAAAAGAAATCCAACGACGGTGACACTCACCATCCTTATACTTCTCCGATTGCTTAGACCATTCATCCCATTGATCCAGCAAGGATTCGTCCAGTTGATGGAGCGATTGTCCGACCATGATCCAAATGTCATAGTCATCAGCAGCTTCCGGGGGTAACGCCCACATTGCGGACGTAGCCTTCTTCATGTCACAATCCAGATCCATTGTTGCTTGTACAACGAATCCGTTTCCGACAATCCGAGTTGTTTCCTTTGCGGGAACCCCTTGCTTGATGTTCTTATTAATGATGAGATTCAGGAGCCAGTCCGGAAATTCAGGCAGAGATTCAACCCACTCAAAACCCATACCCTGGGCGGTGTAATATCCTTCTGGTTCTGGATGCAAACCCATCAGCACCCCTTGGTGCCGGGACCACAGAATTTCTAACTTTTCCCGATTGCCTTCTGCATGCCAAGTGTACTTATTCCGAAGGAAATGCTTGTGTTTATCCCGATGTAACTTGTATAGCTTTCGTTCGCGACCTGCCTTACCACTACAAATGGTTAAGGTCGGGGGCAGCGCAGTGTCGAAATCGGTTTCGTCTGCAAGACCTGTAACAAGTGGATATACAGTCGGACCATCAATATCGACCCAGACCAAGCCATAAGGATGATTGTAGACAGGGCCACCCAGTAGACCAATGGCTTTACATTGTCCCGAAAGAAGTTCTTCTTCAATTTCTCTAGCGCTATACGGTTTGCTTTGCCAACCCATGATGTATGGGTCTTTGTTGGCACCGAGTGGAGTTAACGGCCAGTCGAAAGGAAGGTAATCGAGCCGGATTTCGCCTGGCTTGAGGGCTTGCTCATTCTTATTTGTCATCATTTACCACTGGAGCTGATCTTTACTTTAAGGTCTTTATCCGGGAACTGCCCCTCTTTTATCAACATGTATGCATGGAGATGCATATCGGTGGGCAGACAAAAACAATCCCCATCCACCGCATTAAGCATGAGGTGCTGGAGTGTATTCATCCACTCACCCACAGAAACGTGGATGTCCATGGAGGGTTTTTTAGGCGTTCCCTTATCCTACGGCGACCAATCCATGGAGACCATCAAGAGATTGTTAAATCACTGAGACTTATTAGACTCATCTGTTTTATATTTTTCCCGCTTATCAATGGACAGAAACTCTTTCATGAGTTTGTTGTAAATATCTACAGCATCTTCTTTTGTTACAACTGCGCGTTCACAGGCAATGGTCCATGCAAGGCGCTTACGGCATTCCATCCGACTTTGGGGGTTGTAGCTCATCACTATACCAAGGTGCAGTCAATCGCATTTCACCGCCAAGCTTTTGAGACTCACCAGTCTGAAGCTCAGGATCAATTGGTTTCTCCGTATAGATCGGTCGATTTGCTTTCTCCCGTTCTATCTCGGACTCAATACGATTCTCAAGCTCTATCATATCGAGACGAGCTTTAAGTTTGGCTTCAAACCAGACGCGTTTCCACCATTTGATAACGGCCTGGATTATGTCCCTAAATAAGGTCTGGATCATATACTCCGCAGTTTTCGATCTGCTTGTAATATTCTTCCACAATTTTGTACCAATCTTCTCGGAGCATGTTCAGAAAATTCCTGGAAATTTTAAAAACCTGAGTCCTGACTGGCGTCGAAACCAAAATTGCCGCCTGCTGCACCGTCATACCAAGGGTTTGTTCAATAGCAATGTCATAGGCAGCCAACTGTTTACACGTCTTTTTGAACTTCATATGCCCACCAAGCAGATCTCTCCACTCCTGGGACCCCTTCTCCAAATCTTTCGGCCACTTCCTGCTGTATGGCTTGACGCTAGTCTTTAAATCCGCCAGCGTAAGTTTGTTGCCAACGACACCAATAATGTCAGGAGCACCAGCCCAAGCCCTGCCTTCGTCATCACAACCCCAGACACGAGCGACATCGTCAGCACCAATAGTGAAATCAAACTTATCGAGTACAGGAGACTCCGCCCACAAAACCTCAGAGAACTGGTCAAGAATCGGAGGCATCCCCGCCCAGAAATCCGCGTAGTCTTCTGGGATTTCCGGAGTTTTGTTTCCTTTAAGGTAGCATTCCATCCCATAGTGGATGGCAGTGCCGCGTTCGGCAGCCGCTTCTTTGACACCTGGATTAGCTTTAGACCACATTTCGAGCTTCCGTTTGTTTGCTTCGGAAGCTGTCTCACCAATGATAGTGGTTACGGACGGTGCAGGTCCAGTGGGTAACGGAGTTGTATAGTGACGTTTTCCGTTAAGCGTAATTCTGGCTGCGGTCCTATTAAGGTTCCGCATTAATTCCGGTTGCTCTTCTTTAGCCTGGATCCAAGGATCCGCTACGTTTAGTTTAGCAACCATTCTCGGTTTTGTATATTATTTGTACTATAGAGTATTTTTAGACAACGTGGAAGACTTCAAGATTGTGATCCTTACGCTACTTCTTTCCATATTGGCCGTCGCTACACTCGATATATTCGTTTTATCCGAGAGCTTCCGGCATTTTCTATGAATAAAGCATGGCTTTGGATCCAGGGAACGTGGAGCTGCATCTCCTGGATTTTTAAAGAGATTTGGAAGGAGTGCCTCACCGATCTGCACCTAGACAAGATCCCCTGGCATCCAGGCGACTACATGTGGTTTGCTGAACGCTGGAACGGGCGTGTGGCAATGGTAACAATCTTGGTTGTCCTCCAGCTGGAACTCATCTATAAGGTCAGTATTTGGGAGATGATCGGTGTCCTGTAACCTCACACGGTTTTACTATTGTGAGTCTGATATAAGTCTCGTGGAATTCCTTAAGCGAGACCACAAGCTTCGCAATGGTATTGCCTTTGAGGATGTGGAGACCAAAGAAGCTGACGCCCTGGAGCAAAAGCTAATTGATGACGGCGAAGACTACCTGCGTATCGACCTATGACAAGGCCCATCGAGATGATTGGCACCATGATCCTCAATGGTGCCCATGATTTACTGAAACAATTTGCAGCAATTGACTACCCAGTCAATCGTTATTTCATTCTCGATAACTCCATGGGGCGTGACCCAGAGGTACGCGAGGCGATTGACAAGGTCAAAAACGGTAACGAATACGTTAAGAGCGTTGAAGTTGTCCACAATTACATGAACGTTGGATTCTCTGGATCTATCAATCAAATCATTAAACAAAATATTGATTGCCCCTACTGGTGTGTTTTATCGGTTGACTGGCATCCAGCCCCTGGTGAACTCAAGAAGCTTGCCAAGCGTTTGGAAAATCCGTTCATTGGCATCTTGTGCGACGAAACCCAGAACGGCTACTCCTCCATGGTATTTACACCTGAACTTCTTTACGAGGTTGGCTACCTAGACGAAAATTTCTTCCCTGCCTACTACGAAGACAACGACCATCGTTACCGCATGAAGCAAGTTGGTATCGAATGGGAGTACTTGCCATTGAAATATCAACATGCCGTTAGTGCCACAATTAAAAGAGATCCTGCAATTTATGCAAGGAACCAAATGACGTTCAAGGAGAACGGTCGTTATTACGTTGAGAAGTGGGGCGGTCTCCCTGGACAGGAGAAGTACACAACTCCGTTCGACATGGATCTACCCCTTGACTATTGGTTGTATGATCCAGTTCGTAGCCAAAGGCAGCGATGGATTTAAGTCTGTACGGAAGCACTGGAATTATCGGCAGTTACTTCAACGGTTTATTTCCTAGCTTCTGCATACCCCGATCCCAACTGGAACCCGACACAGAAAACGTTTTGTACTTAATTAGTACAACAGACAACCAAACGTTTCGAGAGGATTGTCATATTGATATCGATACCAATTTGGTGCAGCTCATGCGGCGTCTTGAAGCCTGCCGCAAAGCACGCGTCGAAGTGTTTAATTTTGTAAGCAGCTGGTTTGTATATGGACCAGACCACACCTATCCCAACGAACAAGCAATCTGCAATCCGAATGGTTTTTATTCCACTACCAAGTACGCAGCGGAGAAACTAGTCAAGGAGTATTGCACGACCTTTGGTATTGGCTATCGCATCTTGCGTCTTGGCAATGTGTACGGAGGCTCAGACTCTGGATCCAACAAAAGAAATGCTTTGCATTATCTCGTGAAACGCATACGCGAGGGCAGAGATGTCACCGTTCACATCAATGTTTCCCGCGACTTTATTCACATTCTTGACACCTGTCGTGCACTGCGACTCCTTTGCGAACAGGGAGATGTCAATACGATTTACAACGTTGGCACGGGAGTATCCACACGTTTAGGCGACGCGCTTGACGAAGCTAAAAGCTTGTTGCGTTCTAGGGTATGTGTACTAAGAGCCAACGTTCCACAGAGTTACGACCAAGCTGTGCGCTTTGGTCTAGATTGTGGCAAACTAAAGTCTCACGGCTTTCAACCTCTACTTTCTTTTAAGGAAGGACTGCACGACCTATGTCTAAGTCAAAAGTTCTGTACTCCGGACCCTACTTTGATGGAACAGAAGTTGAAGCAGCAATCGCCTGTTTGAAAGAAGGAGCCTGGTACCCTGCAGGCAAAGAGGTTGACAAATTTGAAAAGCAGTTTTCCAAGAAGTTTGGCTTTGATTCGTCGCTGATGGTCAACAGCGGCAGCTCAGCCAACCTTGTTATGATCGCTGCGCTTAAGAAGTATTTTGAATGGCCTGACGGCGCAGAGATTATTGTCAGTGTTGTTGGGTTCCCCACAACTGTTAATCCCATCCTCCAAAATAATCTTGTCCCCGTTTTTGTTGACATCACCTGGGACGATTTGAATTGGGATCTGAATCATGTCGAAGCAGCAATCACCAACAAAACCGTTGCGGTTTTTAGTAGTCCTGTTTTGGGCAACAGCTATGACCTTGATCGTCTCCTTGATATTTGTGAACGGCACCAACTGATGTACATCGCAGACAACTGCGATTCACTTGGTTCCAAATGGAATGGCATGTATTTAACTGAGAATGCAGTAGCTGCCTCCTGTTCTTTCTACCCTGCACACCACATCACCACGATGGAAGGTGGCATGGTGTCCTCTGGCATCCCAGAGATTGTCACCCTTGCACGTCAGTTTGCCTGGTGGGGACGTGACTGTTATTGCGTTGGTGCATGCAACCAGTTGATCAACGGTAGTTGCGGCAAACGTTTTGATAAATGGCTTGATGGTTACGACGGCATCGTTGATCACAAGTATGTGTTCAGCCAGATTGGTTATAACCTAAAACCAATTGATATGCAGGGAGCTGTTGGTCAAGTACAGCTAGCTAAATTTGACGAGATCCACAGCAAGCGTCGCTTCAATTACGAACAGATCCGTTCCATCCTGGAACGCCTGTCTCCCAAAGTACGTGTCGTTGGGGAGTACCCAGAGGCTGAAACGTCTTGGTTTGGTGTACCCATTATCTGCTCTACCGAAGAAACCAAAACAAATCTTCAACTCCACCTGGAGCAAAACGGCATTCAAACCCGTAATTACTTTGCGGGTAATTTGTTGCTGCACCCTGCGTACAAGCACCTTGGTAACGCAAAGGATTACCCCAATGCCTACCGTGTGTTGAAGTATGTGTTCTTTATGGGCACGGCACCGACCATTACGCACGAGGATCTTGCTTACATCTTTGAAACTGTTAGCGAGTATTCCCTACCCAAGTAGGAAGTAAACCGTATAGGTCTCCTGGAGTACCCGTGCCAAACTATTGAAAGACTGAAAAGTATCAATGTTTGGCACAACCGTTATACTTAGGGGACCACGAAGCTCTGAAATGGCGCTGTCCAACCAAGTTAAAGAGTCATTAGATCAAGCAACCGCATGCCTGCGCGATGCACTTGCGTTTGCTGCACGCGCTGAGCATCCTATTACCATCAATACCATCTCCGATATTCTCATGCGTCTTGAGTCTTTAGAATGCATGGACGAGTTGATGGAGAAGTTTGAGCGTGCCCAAAACCGATCGACAGAAGGCCGCTGACGAGAGGCGGATCAACAACTACAGGAAACAGTTGTACACTGTTTGGCCAGAAATTCCTAACCCCTATGCGCCTCGCATGAAGGTCACTCCGCTTGCCCTGGAGGGAGTCAAGCTAATTTCCGTTGATCGGTACGAAGATTCTCGCGGATGCTTTAGCGATCACTGGCACATCGAGAAATTCAAAGAGATTACCGATGGTTTGGAGTTTAAGCAAGACTGCTACGTAACGTCTTATCCCAAGGTGGTGCGTGGCCTTCACTACCAAGTTGGCGAGAAAGAACAAGGGAAGTTAGTGCGTTGCGTCCGTGGTCGCATCCAGGATGTGATTGTAGATTTGCGTAAATCTTCCAAGACGTTTGGCCAGTGGATCAACGTCTACCTCTCTGGTGATCACCACCAGATGGTTTGGATACCACCAGGGTTTGCTCATGGTTATTCTACCTTGGACAACGATGCGGATGTTTTGTACAAAATGACAGAAGTCCATAGTCCTGACCACGAGCGCACACTGCTCTGGAACGATCCGGACCTTAGTATTAAATGGGATGCGCCCAAGAAACCAATCCTTTCTTTCAAAGATTCTCAAGGAACTCTTTTGAAGGAATGCGACTTATTTGACTAATATGTATACATGGAAAAAATTCTTGTTACCGGCGGTGCCGGATTTATTGGTCGTCATTTGATCAAGCGTTTGCTTGATACGACTAATGCGTTTGTTTACAATATTGACAAGCTTGGCTACGCAAGCGACGCACAAGAATTATTTAACCATCCAGAAGCACGTTGGCGCTACCAGTTACTGCCATATAACCTGGCAAATGAAGGTGCAGTCAAAGAGTGGGTGTTATCCATTCAGCCATCTAAGATCTTTCATTTAGCTGCCGAAAGTCACGTTGATAACTCCATTCGATCACCACACGAGTTTATTTACAGCAACATTATTGGGACGTTTAATTTGCTTGAGGCATGCCGCCTTTGCATTGAAGAAGACTTTAAGTTTTTGCACGTCAGTACCGACGAGGTATTTGGTTCGTTGCATCCAGATGACACAGAGACTTACTTTGTAGAGACTACGCCTTACAACCCAAGGTCTCCATACTCAGCCAGCAAGGCAGCTAGTGACCACCTAGTGATGGCCTGGCACAACACATATAAGTTCCCTGCAGTCATGACGAACTGCAGCAATAACTATGGCCCTGGTCAGCATCCAGAGAAGCTGATACCAATGACAATTACCAATGCGTTGGCAGACAAGCCGATCACGATTCATGGAGAAGGAAAGAATGTACGTGACTGGTTACACGTAGAAGATCATGTAGACGCGTTGCTTTTAGTAATGGAGAAGGGTTTGATCGGCCAGCAGTATTGCATTGGTGGCGATGGAGAACTTACTAACGTTGAAGTTGTTTACACTATTTGCAACATCTTGGATGAACTAAGACCAGAGTACAGGCCTCATGCTCGTTTGATTAAACACGTAGCGGATCGTCCCGGCAATGATTTGAAGTACGCTATCAATCCAAAGAAGATTAAAAAACTTGGTTGGAATTCACAACACAACTTTAAAGATGGTATTAGGAAGTTGATTAAGGGCTACTTATAATGAGAATATAAGTAGAAACTAAATGGCACAAGACGATAGTAAATATTCCAAACCGGAGTTACGCGAGCGGATCAAAGATCGTGTAATGGCTGGAGATAAAGGTGGCAAGCCTGGGCAGTGGTCCGCACGCAAGGCCCAACTTGTGGCACAAGAATATGAGAAAGCAGGGGGTGGATACAAAGGTGGCAAAGGTGAGAAGCAAAAGTCTTTAGAGAAGTGGGGCAAAGAGAAATGGATGACTAAAGATGAGTATGAGAAACGTGGTAAAGCCAAAGCTGCTGCCAAGAAGTACAAGGAGAACAAATAATGCAAATTGCTGGTAAATATTCAACTGGCTATACACCTGACGTATTTCCAGATCAACGTTTAATGCAGGCATTAGCAGCTCAAGCTCGTGATCCTGAACTTAGGGATGCAGCTTTAATGTTTCAATACCCTTTTAAGTTAGCTGATCTTCAAGCAAGTAAGTATTCTCAGAATGTAAAACAATCTATTATGCGTGCAACAGTAGGAACACTAGGATAACCATGGCTGATAAAGCAATTCAAAAAGGATATACCAAACGGTACTTACCAGAGAAAGCCTGGGCCTCATTGTCCAAAGAAGAACGTGCGGAGACTGATCAAAAGAAACGTGCCGCTAGCCGCGAAGGTAAACAATTTGTTCCCAACACTGAGCGTGCAAAGAAAGCTGGTCGAGCAGCAAGACGTTACAAGCAAAGTAAGTGACTTTATAATCAATTAAGACATTTCATTAATCATGGCTGAAGGTAAAAAGTTCGTGCCTGGCAAAGGCATGGTGACCGCTGGTAAAGCTTCGGCAGAAGGCAAGAAAGGTGCAGTGACCCCAAAGAAGGGTGCTCCCGTACCACCAAAGAAGGGTGCTCCGGCTGCAAAACCTGGTGCAAAAAAACCAATGCCACCCAAGAAAAAATAGTGATATCCTGACAGACGGAGCAATACCGCTCTAGGGGTAATAGTCGAAACCCCTTCCACGTTACGAAAGTAGTGCTCAACAACATTTGAGTAGGGAAGGAAGTTATGATCCCGGTATACCAACCGGGATTTTTTGTGACTACTCTTGTTGCCAACGTACCTCCAGTCAAAGTCTGGGTGCGTCGTGAGTACTTGCGTGACTTGCGTGATGGCCATGGTGAGTACACACCAGGGTATTGGGTAACGTGCAAGTCTTTGACAGGACGTGCACTTTATTTCGAAACATACCTAACTGAGTACGGCGCACTTTATGACAAGCTACCCATCAGTGCATTCCTTGCATGGGATTCCAACTATCCGGAAAAACCAGAAAGTCCAACCCCAGATCTAGAACTAACTGACTTGCAATTCTGGAATGGATTTGATACGGGACTTACGGTGATCGAAAAGAATTTAATCTATAACATGGAGTTTCAGGTGATGACCCGGAGTGCCGGAATTATGACTGGTCAATACCTATTTACAATTGACAACTACCATCCCCATCGGAACGAACCAGATTTTTATTTTGCCGAGTTCCCTGACGAGCACAAGTCCCACAACATTGTGGCCCTGTCAAACGGACAGATTGGTGCGTATCCAAACAATCGGTGCCGCATGCTTGACCCGTCGCTAAGTAACCATGACCTTAAGACCCCAGATTTTAAGGTATCAACGCGATACTTTGATGTCGAACACGCCCCCAAATGGGGTCGTCTTGGGGAGTGTGACGACTATTTCTGGAAAACACCAAACGAAAAAGATGTAGAATAAATGCGTTCCCCCTCTCTTTCCGATGGGGCAGCCAGCCAGTTCTGAGGTCCGTCGTTGGTTACGGGTTACCTTTCCTGGTTGAGATAGAGGGCAAGCCACTGTTACATCCTTGAGGTGTATCACGCTTGCTCCATCTATGGGTCGGTAGTCTAGTGGTCAGGACACGCAGACAATGCAGTTGGAGTTTGGGTTCGATTCCCAACCGGCCTTAACAACACCCCCTATGCTTAGCTCTCAGATGTAAACCATATTGTTGGCGTCAACAAAATGGTCTATAGAGATGATGCACAAACCTGGGGGTCACTCGAGAATTAGCGCAGTTTGGTAGCGCACCTGCTTTGGGAGCAGGGGGCCGCAGGTTCAAATCCTGCATTCTCGATTATTCAAATTCCTAATAAACACCGTATATTAGTTATACGAATAAAAGTTATGTATGGGTTGGGCTGATGCCAAGAAGCGCATCGACAAAAACCGACAAAAGCTTTTGGAGTACAAGAAGACTCTGCAGTGCAAGAAGTGTGGGTTGGATGATCACCGTGTCCTTGAGTTTCACCATGTAGGTGATAAGGATAACAATATCTCAAGTATGGTGAATCATGGTTACGCCTGGAGCAGGGTAGAGCAAGAGATCGAGAAGTGCATTCCGCTCTGCTGCAACTGCCATCGTCTTACCCATTACGAAGGGTAGCTTTAATAAACCAAGCAGCTTTAAAGGCTTGACCACAGAGGTCAGCCATGTAGTTCTGAATATCGATGGCACCCACCTTGGCAGCAATGGGCTCCAGTTTCTTGGACTTCATGCCCAGTTCTTCCAGGTTTTTGTAGTACGTGGCGAGCTGATCAGTTCCCTTGTAGCTGGTAACATGCTGGATACCAGGGCCAGCATCTGCCAGGCCCCTGGCGCACATCGGCATCAGGTAGTCCATGGACCTGATGAACTCACTTAATGTATCGAACTGTTCCAGATGAGCTTCGTATTGGTCTTTAAGGAATGCATGCACCCCGAGGAAGTTCGACCCCTCGTAATTCAAGTGAATGAGATGGGATTGTGTTTGAAGTTCCTTGAGGTAGGAGGCGAGGGAGATACACTGTTGGATGAAGGCCCCGACATCACCATTCTTTGATTTGCCAGGAGCCTTGGGCTTGGCCTGTGGCTCTGGAGCCACCCCAGGATTGAGTGGTTCCACCCCCATCTGGGGTGGTTGTTGCGTCTGAGGACCAGGAGTATACATAGCGTTTAACCAGTAGTTCTAGTTTATCAGCGACTAACTTCTTCCCAATCTAGAGAAGCGTAGGCATCATCGCCTGCAACTTTGGTTTGCATCAAGATGCTGAACTCTTCTGGTGTACCGGTTAGACCATTACGACGCAGCTGGAATTGAAACAGTGCAGCTTTAAGAATGTCAATGGGACTTGAGCCTTGCGTTGTGGAGGAAACATAACCTTTTGCAAGGGTCGTACCACCACTTGTACTGGTGCCACTGAGGTTGTATTCAACTGCAGAGTCACTGCCAGCACTGGTCCAGGTGCCACCTGAAGTTGTGCAACCTTGTTGAAGACGCCATTCAAAGTATGCGTTGTTACCAAGGCCAACAATGCTTGCAGCGGTAGGAATTACAACGGCATCTAAGCGATCAGGAGACGATTTAAGGCGGATGGAAACAATGGGATATAACACACCAGTTGCAGTTAGATCCTTAGGTGTATCAATAGGTGTACCAACGGCTAATTGTTTGCCACGCAGTTCGTAACCACCCTCAGAAATGACAGTTGAGCAAACCTGTTTTAGCGTACTTACACTTGTTGTTGTATTTAAGTTTGTAATCTCATAACGCAAGGGTAGTGTTGCTGTTGTGATATAGGTTGAGCTAATAAGATTGGCGTGGTGGAATGAATGGCAATGAACAAGTTTACCATCAATAACAAAACCCATTCGTACAGTGCCTAGGCCAAGCCATTCAACATCCATCCAAAGAATTTGTGCTTTGGTAATGTCAAGTGTTATGCCTGATGGCCCTTGGCCATCCATTGGATCAACGTTCCAATCTTCTTGATTAACTACAGTTTCCGCAGGCGATCCGCTAACAGAACTACGCTCAACAAAACTTAAGGTTGTACCACTGAGTTGCACGTACAATCCATTGTCATCATTAAAGTAACCAACGCGTTGCCTTAAGTTTTCTTTACCAGGCTCCATGACAAAGGTAGACATGATCAACAAGGATTTGCCTGGTTGATACGAAAAGACTTCTTTTGTTTCCCTTGTTACATAACCACCAGAGGTTGTTGGAACATTCAGCTCAACAAGACCCTGGTCCGCGTTAAACGTTGCATCCGAGCTGACACCCGTAGCCGTAGCCCACAGTCCGTTGTCTTGATAGCGATGGCTTGAATCAAATAGCGTTAATGGAGCAGCTACACGAGAACGCCCAAAGGCGTCAGTTTGTGTAGTACCAGCAGTTGTTGTTTCTAAAGGTTGACCACTACAAGTTTGTACCTTAACAACCTCATAGATATTGCTTGGCTTTAATGGATCTCTATAGAGTGTCATTACTATGTGGCTACGTATACTTTATTCTACTCCTGTTAAAATAGATCAATAATAAAGTGAATACCTGTGGCTTACCGGCACGAACAAGAAAATCTGTACGTTTATACCTCAGGCTTTACTGCACCTGGTAGTGGAGAAGCACAGCGTATTGACTTTCCAAATCGGTCGGCACCCAAAACTTTTTTGTTTGCACCAACCGTAACTAACATTAATACAAACGTTGTGGTGCGCCTTGATGGTTCTTTGGATGGAACCAATTATGCACCAATCATCAGCGGACAAACAATCACTGGCAATGGTACCGAGTTTTTCACGGTAACCAATATGCCTGTGAAATTTATTCAGCCGGTATTCGTATCTGAGAGTGGCGGCACTGATGCCGTTGTTTCATTTGCGCTTTCTGCGACCGTCTAACTCTAGGTAACCATAGTCACGCTCTTCCGTAACCGGAAGATCTGTTTTATCACATACGGAACATTGTCCCATGTGATACGTAGCGCAATGGTAAGGAGGACCATTGTATTCTCCCAGTCGATACCAACGGCCATAAGTCACGCCGCACTCATGGCACACATAGTCAACCTCTCGGATTTTACGTTCTTTGCGAGGTTTTCTCTGAGAGGGTTTGAGGTTTTCTTTTGGATCTTTAATCATTGTTTGCAGGTTAAATAATCAACTAGTTGTTTAGCATTCTTATATTCTTTCTCAGCATGAGTTAGATTCTCCTGGGCTGCCTGCAGGAAACATTTATAGATTTCAGCACCCGACATATCGGCCATTGCTTCTGTAATCGTGTCGGCAAAATTATCTACAACAGATTGACGCCAGACCTCGTTGTTAGTGGCCAGAGTTGAAATTGTGGTCATTGTGTTAGAAGTGTCGTGAAAGTTTTCTCTGGAATCTTTGCTAGCCAGTGGGGTATCTAGCGACGCAACAATTCGATTTTCTTTGTACCATCTTTGCCATTCATTAATAGCATCAATAGGTTCATGTGGATGTTCCATTGAAAAGAAACAAGGACGCCCTACTAACGTAGGACGCCCCAACCATAAACCAAATCAAACAGAAGCAACTGTTTCTTCTGATTCTTTTTTGATTAGTTCTTCGTATTCTTTGACAGCCTGGAGCCGATCAAAATACATGTCTCGACAGAAGGGACCCGCCTCTTTTAAACAGAAGTCTTGCCACAGCCCGGTATAAAGACCCACAACACCGGGGGCACCATTGGCGCGACCAGAGCATTGGTACATGTGCTCCATGAAATCAGCCTTGCGTTGCTCGGCTTTTACATCCCAGCCAGCAAGGTAATCAGTGTTCATCATCAGTCGTTCAAAGCAAAGGAAGTGCAGCTGGTATAAACCCCGGTTACTTGAGGCAACTCAAATAAGAGGTCATGCATTTCATCTTGTAAAGCTTCTACAATTTCATCTTCGGTTTTACCACCGAATGAATTGTATTCAACATCAAGCTCTACAGAGAATGTCACTGAAAGCTTTGGTACAACAACCGGTTCCATTGAACGCTGGAAAGAACTCTCTAACTTTACAGCAGTTTCTCTAGAGAGTGGACCTTTGCTTGTTGGTAATAACCAAGACGATCTTGAATAATATTGACGTAATTGATGGCAGCATCAACCATTTCTTCTGCTTCCATGCTAGAAGCAAGATGTTCATTGGAGATCATGGCTGCTGTCAGGATTGTGACAGACCATTCGAGTTTGTTTCCAACTAACGCAGGAAGAGGCGTACCATCCAACGTAAAGCCACCCAGGATTTTTTCTAGGTTTTGCTCGTTAGACATGGCACGCCTCATGGGGTATTAATTCATGTTAAGGCATGAATCTTCTTTCATTAAGAAATACCAATAAGCATGGGAAGCGTTTTGGTGGAATCGTTTTGCAGTCAAAAGCCGAAGCTTCCGCTGATCTAATTCATCCACTTGATCTGCATTGTAAGGGAGAACCGCACCTTCTTCGCACAACATGTTGCGCTCAACGGTGTTCATCTCTACTTGCAGACTACAATCTTCTGCTGCATGCCGATGACATGTCATACGAACATGTGCATCTTCTAAGTTGGCAGGAGGATCAAGCTTCTGGTAAAAGTGTTCCGCAATATTCGGATGCATCCATTTCCAGGTTGAATTCAAGATCTGAATCGGTTTCCTTCGAATAAATTCGTTTGGTTCGGACTGAGTATTCTTGAAAGACTTTGACTCCGTGGGGGATTTTTTGACCATTCTGATAGGCGTCGCGGATTGCATCTAGATTTGGTAATAGTTCGGTTTGGGTTTTAGGTTCGATCTTCTCACTGAGGATCTCACCATCTATAGAACGTACCACAATTTGTTTGGTTGTGGTGACTTCCTGGAGCATACAAAATTTCTTACGGTCATCCGTATGCCAGTATTCAGGATCCGTTGAGATCTCTACAGTAAGATCCCGCTTCTTGACCAGTGTGAACTGATAGTCACGACCTGTGATCTTATTAGAATCAACAGGCAACACACGCCGCAGATAATTCAGTAAACCCTTGAGGGACCGCAGTTGGGATTCGTGGTGACGTTTAGCCTTGGTGATGAGCTCACCTTCTTTTTTGATTCGCTCTAACGCATCTTCATGCGCTGACATTGCGTAGTAAATGCGATCAATCTTTTCTGAACGCAAGAGGGCACAAGCTTCCAGCTCAGCTTTTGCCAGCTCTTGGGATTCAGGAGTGAGAAGAGGCAAAGACTTTTCGAGAGCAGCATAGTGCTCGTACAGTTTGATAACGGTTAAGTCTTGTAGTTTAACGTGAGTGATCTGAGTCATGATTAGAATCCTTGTTTTTTAGCTTGACGAAGTTGTTTGCGTAACATCCGTTCATAACGCCGGCGCACTTCTCTTGAGTTTTCTTGTTTTATAAAGACTTTATTGGTATCAGTTAAAAAGGTTTTTTGTCGTGTTGTTACTTGAATTAAATTGAGTTTTTGTTGAGAGATGTCAGACATTGTTCAGTTGAATTGAGTTTGAAACTTGTTAACCATATAGGTCAACAGCATACCTGCCGCTGCCCAAAGAAGATCTTTTAACACCGGAAGTACGGTGGCAAACAAGGATTCGAACATGGTGTTAAGTAGAGGAAGGTTGGTCAGTTTAACGTCTTGACCAGGACGGTCCACCCTCTACCGGGACGGAGTTAGTCTACCAGCTTTGTCAAGCCATCTGTGGTGGTCTTAACCAACTCTGCAAGGTAGTCAGTTAAGGCTTCGACTTTGGTATTGACAGCTTGGATCTCAGCCATCAGTTCTTCCCTGCTGGTGCTCAAGCCAGCAAAGATATCATCGTTTTGTTTTAAGGCTTCAGGGTTGTTGGCCTTCTGGTACCGACGACAATCATCGTTGGTTGCATAGACAGAATCGTTAAACATCTCCAATGCAGTCTTGAAGTCAACATTCCCAACACCTTCGGCTGAAAGAATGTTGCAAGTGTCAAGATAAAGCCTGGCAGCTAACCTCACGTTATCTTTAAAGAACTTCACGTACTGTTCAGTAGGAAGTCCGTAAGTGTCAATTGACATCACAACCAAGAGCATTGTGTAACGAATCTAGGATAAAAGATTTTTGACCATCTTCACCAAGGTCATTCCACCATTGAAGATCAGGATCCTTTTCATCCCAGTCAATGCGGATGGTGCCAGTCCCATCCTCTTCTTCTACATAATCAATCTGCATCTTTTCTATTGAGCTTAAGAAAGTCATTGGTTCTTTACTGCAGCTTTGAGTTGTGGTAGTGCAGTACCAGGGAATGGTACGTATCCAGCTTCCAGCATATTAAAGAAAAGATCCCAAGCCTGGTGCTGAGTAAAGATTTCCTTAGGCTTGTAGGTGCGCCAGTGAGTTAGTGGAGCTTGTGCCCCTGACTTAGTGTGTAGTAATACAAAACGCCCATCACTGATGTGATCAGAAGGAGGTGCGTACCACCAGGCCACGCACTTATCAGGCGTACCACTCGAGCTAGCGTTGCGTGCTTCTGTGCGCTTGCACAGCAGTTCCCTGTACTTGTTGAACCAGGTTAAGTGGATGCACCAGGGCTTGAATCCCTGGATCTCTTCTTGGAAAGAAGATAGGTCACGGAGTTGACGTTGAAAGGACCCACACGAGCAGCTAGGTTCGCCAAACATCGCGTGTTGTTCTTGTCCATCGTCCAGTTCAGAGTCCATATCAATCGGCCGATTCGCAAGCCGCAACCCGTCCGGTGCAACCAGATAGCCCAGGTCCGTTTGGTCTGATTGGAGGATTGCCTTGAGTTTGACTGGATCTGACAGATGGATGAACTTGTCTGCCCAATGGGCTTGCAGCTTGGCATTGGAGGTCAGATGTCCGAGTGCGTGCGAGTAGTTCCAGCCCTTAAACATAACGTAAGCATTGTTGTGCCATACGCTAGGGCCACGATAATTAGGGCCAAGATACGAAAAGAAATCTTTGAGACGATGAGTGTAAGCCTGGAACGCTGACTTAATCAGCTCCCGTGCGTAAGTCTGCTCACTACCATCAGTCCGCACCACAAGACAATCACCATCTCGCAGATAAATGCCGGAGATCTCAGTGTCATCAAAGTCCGGGAAGGCGCGGCGGATGTTAGACCGAGAATAAATAAGAGCTTGCGCAGAGTTGAGTTCGGTTTGGAGTTGAGTCGACATGATTTGAATCGAGTGGAATTAGAAGGGAATGTCCTGGTCCGCATAGGGGTCAGGCTTTTGATCCTGGGACTTGACATGTTTGTAAGCAAGTCTTCCCATACGGTACGCCCCATAGGCGACCGCAGCCCAGCATACCGGATTACCGATACAAAAAGCAAGGGCACCTGCAACAGCAGCTGTAGCACCACTTGTTTTGATGGCAGCTTT
>JACCDO012031545.1_pt1 | contig 41845 bp, 29 predicted proteins | sample 7446101 | NCBI WGS metagenome assembly JACCDO01 (sample SAMN15323440, study PRJNA562643) | freshwater metagenome | isolation source: river surface water | place: USA:Blue River Watershed | collected 2017-08-16 | reverse complement strand
CCATCATGGCCAGTACCGTTTCGTTTTGCACATAACAGCGGTACGGGATTGATTTGCATGGGTACTGCTGATTGGCGTGACTATACGGCGATGGCGACCATCATCCCACATTTGTGTGTGGCTGGTGGATTGGCGGTGCGTGTGCAGGGGATGCGCCGCTATTATGCGCTGCAATTCGTGGCAGGTGGGCTCATGCAGCTAGTCAAGCAACACGATGATGTACGGACAGTGCTCGCACAGATTTCGTTCGACTGGCAGCAGGCGACACCCTACGAGCTCCAGGTGTCAGTGGTGCAAGACCACATCACGGCACAGGTTGCCGGACAGGTATTGCACGCACGTGATACGACGTGGCAACAGGGTGGGGTAGGGTTGGTATGTACTGAGGGGCGCATCGCCGGTGAGTGTGTGACGATACGCCCGTAACGTGTCCATGCCCTTTGGCTTTCTTGTACTACAGGAGCATGCTGATGAAACCAAATATCATCTATGTGCATTCACATGATACGGGGCGGTATATCCAGCCGTACGGCCATGCGGTACCTACCCCGAATCTGCAGCGATTTGCTGAACAGGGCGTGGTCTTTCGCAATGCATTTAGCGTGGCACCGAATTGTTCGCCGAGCCGCTCAGCCTTGGTGACTGGGCATGCCCCGCATTGTAATGGCATGAACGGTCTGGCTCATCGTGGATTCGCTCTCGTCGACATCACCCAACACATCCTGCACACACTCCGTCCAGCTGGCTATCACAGTAGTCTCTTTGGGGTGCAACACGTCGCCAAACAGCCGCACCAGATCGGTTATGACCATGTGTGGGTTGAAAGTGGGCGTGCGGCGAATGTGGTCCTCGCGGCCCGTGATTTTTTGCAACGGGTGCCACAGCCCTTTTACATGGAGATTGGATTTTTCGAGACGCACCGTGAATTTCCCCAGCATGACGACGCAGACATCACCTACTGTCGACCACCTGCCCCTGTCCCTGATACTCCAGAGACACGCCGCGATATGGCAGCCTTTATTGAGTCTGCCAGCATTCTCGATGATGGAATCGGTGTGGTCATGCAGGCTCTGTGCGAGGCCGGTTTGGTTGAAAACACATTGATGTTTTATACGACCGACCATGGTCCAGCCTTTCCTGGCATGAAGACGACACTGACCAACCACGGGATTGGTGTGCCGTTGATTGTGCGTGGACCAGGCGGATTTGCAGGCCCGCGGATGATTGAGGCGGCGGTCACGCACATGGATATTTTCCCCACAGTCTGTGAACTTGTCGGTATCCCGGCACCAGCCTGGTTGCAAGGCAAATCGCTGTTGCCACTCGTGCGTGGTGAAGTGGATGTGCTGCATGCGCAGCTTTATGCGGAAGTGACGTACCATGCCGCCTATGAACCGATGCGCGCCGTGCACACATCACGCTACAAATACATCAAGCGCTTTGATGGGCGCACGACGCCTGTGCGCCCAAATGTCGATGACAGTCCCAGCAAAACGGTGTGGCACGATCATGGTTGGGGTGATCGACCTCTTGACAGTGAGCTGTTGTATGACCTGGTGTTTGACCCGAACGAGGCCAATAATCTGGTTGATAATCTGCACTATGCGGAGACACTCTCCGATATGCGGGCACGTTTGTGGCACTGGATGACTGCAACCCACGATCCACTGCTTGCTGGTGCCGTGCCATTGCCTGCGGGTGCCCAGACCAATGATGTCGATGATTATACGCCGACGGGGCCGTTGTATCCACCGTTGGCTGATACGGGTATGGAAGGCGCCGCTCAGACGCACCCGCACTAGTGTCTGCCACTATAACTATCGCAGTAGCATGTGATGTTTGTGGTGATAACCGGCGGAGATGTGTACAGTTATTGACGAAGTGCGATGACTATGGTTTAATCAGTCACACAGTGCGACCTAAGCAGAACGGTACCCGAATGACTGAGCAGCCACGGAAATTACCGCCAATGCGGGTGGCGGTCGTTGCCAACCTCAAAGGCCAGCTCGCAACCCCACTGCCGACACCCGATGCTGAAGCAGAATTTGACCAGCAAAGTACGATTGATGCCTTGTGCGCGGCGATTGCATCCGATGGTCATCAGGTCTCATTTTTACCAGGTGATGCCACCTTTCCTGTGCGTGTGCGTGAGCTCCAACCCGATATCTGCTTCAACATTGCCGAAGGAATGTACGGCGATGCCCGTGAGGCACACATTCCAGCTGTGCTCGAACTCTACCAGATACCGTATACGGCATCACGGGTACTGACCAACGCTGTCACACTCGACAAAGTGCTGACCAAACGCATCTGGCAGCAACATGGGCTCCCCACGGCGCAGTTTCAAGTATTTGTCAGCGGCACCGAGCGACTCGCCACTAATCTCGTCTTTCCACTCTTTGTCAAACCTGCCTGTGAGGGCTCTGGCAAAGGCATGGATGCAGGTTCAATTGTGCATACCGTGGATGCGCTGTATACGCGCGTACGCTGGATTATTGCACAGTATGCACAACCGGCCCTCGTAGAATCCTACTTGCCGGGACGCGAATTCACGGTGGGGATTGTTGGTGGATCCCGTGCTCGGCACGCCAGCCGTATGCCGCAGCACTATGCTCCAGACGGCTACATGCGCTTGCCGATTCTCGAAATCGAAAGTAGCACATCTGTTACCCCTGGTGTCTATGGTACTGCCAACAAGACGTTGGCCATTGCCGATGAGGGTGTGGCATCGTTTATTTGCCCGGCACCGCTGGATGCTGCTACGTATGCCGAATTGTATCGGCTCGCCATTGCAGCCCATGAAGCAGTGGGTGCTAACGACATCTCACGTGTTGACATGCGCTTTGATGCTGCTGGGATGCCACATTTAATTGAAATAAACGCATTGCCGGGGATGACACCCGATTTCAGCGACTTGTTTCTGATGACCAATGCTGCAGGGCTGGCCTACAATGACGTGATTCTCGAGATTCTGTATCTGGCCGCATACCGCTACGGCATCTTTGACCAATAATCGTGATGGTATGGAATGATAATTACGGTGGCGTGACCTCGATGTTTCCGTTGTCGATGATCAGGCTGAGCGATACATCGGCGGGATTGGTCTTGGTGTTGACGACCTCGCTATGAAATGTACCGTTGTTGGCGCGGTGCACTGTGGCAATTGTCATCGTCTGATCTACTTTCATCGCTATGCTGCCATCTTTGACATAGACGTCATGTTGACCTGCCTGGACGACGTGGAGTGCCACACTGCCACGGTTGAGTGAGATATTTGTTGATTTTGGGGCGAGTCCTTTGATGCTGCTACTGACTGTGCTCGTCAAATCGAGTTGATCGATTTGTGCGGAATTGACCGTTATTGTGCCTAACGTGGAAGAGACGACCACGTTGTGCAATATACCACCTAGGTTGATCTCCCCGAACGTATTCGTGATGGTGAGTGACGTGCCGTGTGGAACTTGCACATCGAGTGTGATGTTGGGTTGGCTCGTATTACCGGCCAGTTCCTGCCAAATTGCACGTTCGTCAATCACATATGTGGCACCATTTTGTGCAATAAGTGGTATCAACCTATCATTTGGTTTATACGGCACATGGAAAAACACCTTTATCTGATTGGTGGGGCTTTCGCTGATACTCACATTCCCACCCGTCGCCAGAATCTGCACGTTTGCTGATGGTTGGACGTCAATTTCGTCATACAGCATGTAGGTTGCATCTGATTTATCCGGAACAAGGTTGCGAAGGTCAAGACTTGTAATAAACCGTACGAATTCTGGCGTGATGCTCAATGCGATGCCCACGACGCCCACGAAGATGGATAAAAGCGCAGTCACTACGATCCATTTGATGCGAATACGAAACAGGTTCATTGTGTGCTCCCACGTATCAACGTCACATTTGCGTCTAGATATTTCTTTATCAAACGAATACACCAGCGGGTGAAATAAAAGAGTGTGATACAAATCAAGATGCCGATTCCGCCTATCACGAGACTCGCAAATCCGCCGACTCGCAGAAGTATGCCTTGCAAGTGCATTGGCATGTTTATTGCCTGCATCAGTGCGTAAATGGACAAGGAATCGTAAATTGGCATATCGAAGCGAAGCACGCTCAGATAGACAATCGGCGCTACGGCGAGTGCAATACTAAAGCCCCAGACGTAGATGGCTGCTGTTGCTACTGCAAGCAGTGGCCCAAGCAGAATAACCACATTCACAGTAATCAAACAGACCAGGGCTACCGCATATTTGAGTTTTGCCCATAGTGTGGGTGGGCGTGTGACGGGTTTGACGTGCCGGTCTGCAATCAGCTGTTGCGCGATCTGAGTAGGATTCCCCAGCGTGGTAATGACTTCGGTGTCACTTCTACCAGCTTGTGCCGCATCAATGAAGTATTCTTCGTAGTCACGCAGAATATCGCGCCGTTCGCTTTCTGGAATGTGCTGCAATTCGCGCGCAAGTTCAGCGAGAAACTGTTGTTTAGTCATGGCGGCTCCCTTCATTGAGTAACGTACTAACCCCAGCCGCAAATTGTTGCCACTCGTGGCGCAGCGTGTGCAGGGTGGTGCGACCGAGAGCAGTGATGCGGTAGTACTTGCGTGGCGGCCCTTCTGATGATTCTTGCAGGTATGTCTCGAAATATCCCTCATCAGTGAGGCGCCGCAAAAGAGGATAGACAGTCCCCTCGGCTATCTCGATTTGATGCGAAATACGCTCTACCAGCTCGTAGCCATAGTGATCACGGCGTGCGACAAGTGCTAACACACATAACTCGAGGACACCTTTTTTGAATTGCACATTCATGTGTGCACTTCCTTCCCTGACGGTTCCGTACTGTGTATGTGTAGCACAATTCTGCAACAATATATCACAAGGTATTAGATAATGCAAGGTAGTAATATTCACATTTCGCACCAATGTTGGTGTGAAATGTGAATCTATCGAGGAGCAAGCGTTAGCGCCCGAATTGCGTCAACCAGGGTGGTGGTGTCGGTGTGCGTTTGGTACTGCCGATGGGGATAGGCGTAATCTGTGCGAGTGCGGTTTGTGTGCGTACTGCGGCAGCAGTCTGGGTACGGGCTGCAACCGCAGTTTGCGCTGTTACCGTTGCGGTTGCGTTCCACGCAATGCGACTTGCAGTTGCCGTATAATTCCACGCTTCGCGACTGGCCGTACGAGCTATAAGCGCCGTCATCGTTTTTTCGACAGCTGCAGTTTGCGTCAGTGCGAGCACCACCGTGCGAGTCAGATTTGCGGCCGCAGTATTTGTCTGGCGAGCCTCGCTCGTGCTGGTCTGTTGCACCATTGCGGTGGCAGTCCGTTGCGTCGCAATCGCAGTATACGTCGCATAGACCGCACCAGCTGTTGCGGTGCGGGCTGTGGCTTGCGCCGTATAGCGTTCTGCGAGTGCAGTTTGTGTCAAGGCGCGATTGGCGGTGCGTGTACTATTGGCAATTGCAGTGTTGGTCTGATTAACTTCGGCTGTGCCAGTACGGATCACCGCCATAGTCTCGGTGCGGATGCTATTTGCCGTTTGCGTGAGTTCGCGAGCGGCGGTGCGGGTGAGTGCCATCACGGCCGTATTGGTGGGATTGACAATCTCGGCGGTTTGGGTACGCCCCATGATGGCAGTGGCGCTGCGGTCTGCGATATCCGTCTGAGTAATCGCAATTACGGCGGTACGCGTCATGTAGAAAATTGCAGCGTCTGTTTGGCGGGCAACGGCTGTTACGGTGCGTTGCCATTCGGTGGTGGCCGTACGCACCGCATAGGCCGTCTGTGTCAGCTCGCTGGCGGCGGTGCGGGTGAGTGCCATCACGGCCGTATTGGTGGGATTGACGATTTCGGCAGTTTGGGTGCGCCCCATCATAGCCGTAGCACTGCGGTCGGCAATATTTGTTTGGGTGATAGCGACAACCACCGTACGGGTCATGTAGTAATTTGCTGTATCTGTTTGGCGTTGCGCGGCGGTTGCGGTGCGTTGCCATTCAGTGGTCGCAGTACGGATGGTGTTGGCCGTTTGCGTGAGTTCGCTGGCGGCGGTGCGGGTGAGTGCCATCACGGCCGTATTGGTGGGATTGACGATTGCTGCGGTCTGCGTGCGTCCCGCCACTGTGGTCGCATTGCGGTCTGCGATGGCAGTTTGTGTCAATGCCATCACGGCTGTCCGCGTAGTATATGCAACCGCCGTATCAGTTTGGCGCTGAATGGCCGTACTGGTGCGTTGTAGCGCACTTGTCTCTGTGCGTTGTACAGCCACTGTCTGGGTATTTGCCATGGCCGCCGTACGCGTATTCTGGGCAATAGCCGTGCGCGTCAGGTTGCTGACGACGGTGGCCGTCTGTTGGGCTGCCACGGTGGCCGTGCGTTGGGCTGCCACAGTGACCGTACGCTCGAGTGCACTGGTTTGTGTCAGCTGGGCTACCACGGTTTGGGTTTGGCGTATCAACGCGGTTTGGGTTTGGCGTGCTGCACTCGTTGCCGTACTCACGCCACCAATGGTCTGAGTAATCTGGGCGAGTGCCGTCTGTGTCGGGGCGGCATTCATTGTGGCGGTGAGTTGGGCATTGCGGGTTGCCGCAATCTGCATCGTCTGTGTTGCCATAGTATCTGGGTCAAGTGCTTGTGTGACTGCAGCGTTCACGTCAATGCGTGGTAGCGCAAGCTGAATGGTGGCATCTCTATTGGCGTCGACTGCGGCGCCGCTACTACGAAACCACTGCAGAATATCGCTAACCGAAGCACTCGGGTGAATACTTTTGAGGATGGCCCAGGCACCTGCCACATGTGGTGTTGCCATTGAGGTACCTGAGCTACGTGAAAACTGATTAATCGGATAGGCGTACGATGAGTAGATACTGAGTCCTGGTGCGAGCAGGTCGAGTACGCGATCACCATTAGCATTGAGATCATTTTGCTCGGGAGCCGGTGCATTTGAAAACGAGGCAACTGTGTCGGGGGTATACCCGAGTTTGTTGCTCGCACTTGCGCCCACAGTGATTGCACTTGAGACACACCCAGGTGCTGATACCCCACCGGTTGCACCATTGTTGCCACTGGCAATTACCGTGGCGACGCCAATTGAGCGTAGCATGTCGATGGGTTGTTTGATGGCATTGCCATCACATGCACCAGCATAGATGCCCCCACCGAGGCTCATGTTGACTGCTGCCAGTGTCCCCCATGTAGGTGTCGTCGCATTGTTGTAGAGCCAGTCCAGCGCTGCAATTTGATCGGATGTCCATGACAGCACACAATCCATGCCGCCACCGCAATACGAAGCAGGAAAGCGCGAGAATATTTTGATAGCAATAATTTTGCTCCCTGGAGCCACCCCATGGACTTCACTCGTATGACTATTGCCGAGACTATCGTTCCACGTATCGAGCATGGGTGGGGATTGCCGTTTACCTGCAATGATGCCTGATACGTGCGTGCCATGGCTACAGCCGACCAAATTTGATGGGCAAGGCAAGCCGCTATCAGTCACACTTGTAGCAGATACTCCACCAGGACACAATGAATACGATGTGACAGACCCCACCGTCAACGTGCTTGAAAAGCAGGCTTCTGCGACCACCTGACCACTCAAAAACACGTGGTTCTTGGCGACTCCTGTATCGAGTACAGCCACCGAGGTACCACTCCCGTCGTAGCCAGCAACCACGGCACTGTGTGCGGTAATCATCTCTGTGCTTTCTGCGAGGAGTGGTGGTAGTGGTTCGTCGAGGGTGATACTCGCGATTTGTTTGTCGTACAGCAAACTTTCGAGATCACTCCTGCGTATTTGCGCAAATACGACGGGTATTGTTTTTGTGGTGCCCTTGATGCGTTGAATTACTTGTTTATTGCGTTGCACAAACGCAGTTTCTTGTTGCGCAACCGCGGCAAGCGTTGCTATTTTTTCACTTGCAGATGGATACATTCCCGCAAACGCGGGCGTGGCATATTGTAATTGGATGATGACAGGCACGATGTCATTGGGTGTGCCTTGGCGTTGGAGCATCGTTATTTGTTGGCTCAAGGCTACCCGATGAGGTAATTGGGCATATGTAGGTGTCAGTTGTCCGGCAATCACAAAGACCAACGCCACCCCGATACACGCACCGACCAAGCGCCACATGCGTGTCCACGTTACTAGCATATCACCCTCATTATTCAACTATGTAGTTATCACTGCCACAAGTATAGCATCAATCATCAAAACGTATTATCCAATTTGGCTATGGAGTGTATGTCTAGACGACTCACACTGCATTTTGCAATATTATTGATGAGGGGAATATACGCCGACAATCTGCTCCTTCAAGTGAAGACAAGGCGATGCCCTGCGCATGAAACGAGTGATGAGGATATAGGGCACAGCGTGGCGTATAAGCCAAGATGTACACATCAATGACTAGTCAATGTGTGCACGTAGTAATGTCAAGCGGCGATCACGCTCTGCTTGTTTTTGTGCGATGAGTTCTGGCGGATCCCATCTATACGACGTGCAGAAAAAATGCTTGACTATGATGGAGTCGCTGACGATATGCCGCATGTTGTGTGTACGCATCACGTGTGTCAGCAGTTTGCAGGTGTCGAGGTATTCGTCGCGGTCTGGCCAATGCTGCACGTAGGTATGGAATCCGATCTGCGCCACGAGCTGTTGCAACAGCGGTGTATTGCGTAGTACCGCACAACACGGGTGCAATCGTGCATCACAGATATCCGGATTATTGAGACGTGCATCACGGGGGATTTCGTGCACTCCATCCCACGATGGGCACACCCCTACTGCCCACGCATCAGCATGCGCATCGAGCAGCGCCACCAATCGTGGAATCGTGTCTGACTGCGTAAAGACGACATCTGCATCTAACAATACATAATATGCACTGTCGGGGTATGCCTGTACACCCTGCCTGAGCACATGCCCATGGCTGTTGAATGCGCTCTCGATGCCGTAGCCACTCTGCGAGATCGGCGTACCGCGCTGATGTGCATATGCAGTGAGTGCTGTCGTATCGTCGTGAGATGCATTGTCATAGAGTGCCCAGTGTGTGACCACATTCGGCGCATGCAGGCTGTCGTACGAGCGCAGCATCAGCTCCATGTAGGCCGATGTGTTGTGGTTGACACAGATAGCAGTAATCGTCATAACTTGTATTTGGTACGTAGTGCCTCTACTGCGGTAGTGGTTTCTGCCAAACTAGTTTGGTGGATGTCGCGATAGCGCTTGATGGCGTCCATCAGTTTGCCTTCACGCAGCAACGAAATCACCGGTTCGTTGAGTACATCTACATCGGGTACATAGGTAATGTTGAGCTGTTTGTACAAAAAGGCCACTTTGGCTTCGAGCTCTGCCACTTTGGCACGTAACATGACGACATCGAGTTCGGTGTTCACGAGTTCCTCCTTGTACTATGCAAAGAAGTCCTTATCTTCGTCTGCCAAATAGCGTTTGGCAGCAGGGACACGGAACGTGACGCCCAGCCCCGGCTTATCCCATACATCGACATAACTATCAACCACGATTCGATCAGGCAGCCCATCTACGATTTCGTACCACCACGGGTGATTGGCCTTAGGGTATTCAAAGGCGATAAAATTGCCGGGCAAGGTGGCACACACCTGCACCAGGGCTGCCAATCCAAAGACGCCGTTACCCGTGCCGTGTGGTGCCATCAAGATGCCGTGCAGGTCGGCGTATTCGGTAATCCACTTGAGCTCGGCGATGCCACCGACATCGAGTGGGTCGGGGCCCAGCACATCCACTGCCTGTTTTTCAATCAGCTCCATGAAGTGCTGGCGTAGATAGATCTGCTCGCCGGTGTGGATGGGGGTGGTGGTTTTGCTTTTGACGTCGCGGTAGGCGTCGGCCAGCGAGTATGGTGTATAGTCACCGGTCACCATGTCTTCGAGCCACAGCAGGTGGTAGTCCTCGCAGGCGCGGGCAAAGCGTGCAGCATCGGGCACGGTGAAGCCAGGACCGCAGTCGAGTGCCAGCCCGATGCGGTCGCCGAGGGCGTTTTTCATCGCTTCCACACATGCCACGGTATGTTTGAATCCCTGTGGCGTCATCAGTCCGCGATTGGCATGCACGCCCACGGGCTGTATTTCACCATAAAAATAATCGGGAATGGTGGTGGCCATGGGGCTGTGGAACGAGATGGGTTGCTTGAAAATCGAGAACTTTTCTGGCCACTCTGCGATTTTGAGCACATTCTCGACGTATTCCTGTGGTGTCTGCGTCGGCATGGCGTAGCGGTTGGTGGTAATGTAGGTGCGTACTTTGTCACGCACTTTGCCGCCCAGCAGTTTGTAGATGGGCAGACCGGCAGCTTTGCCGGCGATATCCCACAAGGCCACTTCGATGGCGCTCACCGCAGCCCCCCACGGTTTGAACGAGCCCATGCGCCGGATGCGCATCATCACGCTCTCGACGTTGGTAGGGTCGGCGCCCACAATTAAGTCTTTGTAAAAAAGCACATGTGGCTTGAGATACGGCTTATAAAACTCGGCTTGCCCGTAGCCGTCGATGCCGGCATCGGTGGTGATGCGCACCACGGGTGAGCCGCCGATAATGGCACATTTGAGGTCGGTTATTTTCACGGCGTGCACACTTTCTATGTATGACTAGTCGAAAAATCCTGTATCGGCGTCGTTGAGATACTTTTGGGCGGCATTGACGCGGAACGTGACACCCAAACCGGGGCGATCCCACACGTCAATCTCGCTGTTTTTCACAATCACATCGGGCAATCCATCCACAATGTCGTACCACCATTCGGGGCGCGCCACTGGGTACTCAAAAGCGATGAAATTACCGGGCAAGGTGGCACACACCTGGACGAGTGCGGCCAAACCAAAGATGCCGTCGCCGGTGCCGTGTGGTGCCATCAAGATACCATGCAGGTCGGCGTATTCGGTGATCCACTTGAGCTCGGCCATGCCACCGACGTCGAGTGGGTCGGGCCCAATCACGTTGACGGCCTGGGTCTCGATGAGTTCTTTGAAGTGTTGGCGCAGATAGACCTGCTCACCGGTGTGAATGGGTGTGGTGGTTTTGCTTGTAATATCGCGGTAAATCGATGCCAGCGTGTACGGCGTATAGTCGCCAGTCACCATGTCTTCGAGCCACATCAAGTGGTAGTCTTCGCAAGCCCGTGCCAAGCGCACGGCATCACTGGCGACTAGCCCGGGACCACAGTCGAGCGCCAGCCCGATGCGGTCGCCCAGTACGCGCTTCATGGCGTCGATACAGGCCATGGTGTGTTTGAAGCCCTGTGGGGTCATCAAGCCACGGTTGGGGTGGCGCCCCACGGTGTGTACTTCGCCGTAGAAGTAGTCGGGCACCTCATACATCATGGCGCTATGGAATGAGATGGCTTGTTTGATGATGGAGAAACCTTCGGGCGCCTCGGCCATTTTGAGCACATTCTCGGCATAGGCCTCGGGCGACTGATTGGGCATGGGGAAGCGTACCGCGCCGTTGTAGACGCGTACTTTGTCACGCACTTTGCCACCGAGGAGTTTGTAGATGGGCAGACCGGCGGCTTTGCCGGCGATATCCCACAGGGCGACTTCGATGGCACTGACGGCGCTGCCCCACGGTTTGAATGAGCCCATGCGCTTGATGCGCATCATCACGCCTTCGACATTAGTGGGATCGGCGCCGACAATTAAATCTTTGTAAAAGAGCACATGTGGTTTGAGGAACGGTTTGTATGATTCGGCTTGGCCGTAGCCGTCGATGCCGGCATCGGTGGTGATGCGTACCACCGGGTAGCCACCAATCACCGCACATTTGAGGTCAGTAATCTTCATCGATTATCCCCTGTATGATAGGTTGCAGAGTGTACACAATCATAGCATAGTTTCGGTATATTGATGCACATAATTGACATTTGCGTGCTAGAATTGCGTTGCATTTGACGAAAAGAACGTAGTTGCAATGCAAGCTGTAATGATTTTGTGTGGTCACGCTGGATTTGTGTACGGTGGTGTGGTGGCGGACTTCTACGCGTCTTGTGGTACATTGATACTATCCAATCATATTGCTGTATAGATACTGGTGTGGGGTGGGAATCGTCGCATGAATCCGTCCATGTGTGGAGAACAGTATGTCAGAGCCGTTTACGATTTTTGTAATGCAATCGGCACATACCGATATCGGCTATACACATCCACAAGAGCAAATTGCCGCTATGTATGTCGAGCACTACGAAAAAGTGCTGGCGCTGTGCGCCGCCACTGCACATGCGCCTGATGTGTCACGATTCAAGTGGACATGTGAAACGTTCTGGCAGGTGGAGAACTTCCTAGCGGCACGTCCCGAACGCCTTACTGATTTCCTCACCTATGTGCGTAACGGTCAAATCGAAGTCACTGCTAACTACTTACACTACACCGACATGATTGACGCAGATGCCTTTGCCCGCAGCCTCGATGCCGCGGTCACGTTTGCACGCACCCACGACATCCCGCTCAAAAGCGCTATGCACGCCGACATCAACGGTTGGTCGTGGGGGCTTCCTGATGCTTTTGCGGCCCGCGGCATCCCCTACTTTTGTAGCATGGTGCATATTGACAGCGGTACTGACCCGCTGGGTGTGCGTGGTTCAGTGCACTACATGTGGTTGCGTGAATGGGGTGATGCCCTCAGACCAGATGCACCCTTTCGCGTGCCACAGCTCCATCGTTGGCAAGGTGCGCAGGGAGGCGAAGTGTTGCACTGGCTTAATGAGCACTACTTGCTGGGCAATGTGCTCGGATTGTCGAGTCCGCAAGGCTTCCATGCCGACAAAACGCGCTACTTCACTGAGACCGATCGCCTTACCGTCGATGATATTTACCAGCGTACGCAAGCAGAGCTCGCCACCTACATCGCGCGCCTGCGTGCGAGTGGCTACACGCATCCCGGGTTGTTGCTGAGTACGGGTGGACACTATGTCGATAATTCGCCACCCGATAACCGCTGGTTGGGTATCATCGAGCGTTGGAATGCGGAGCATAGCGACATCACGTTACGCAGCTGTACCCTCGGTGAGTGGTGTGCGTGGATTCAGGCACAGGTAGTCCATCCGCCCGTCTACCGTGCTGCCTGGCCCGACCACTGGGCGCACGGATTAGGGTCGATGGCAGCACCTATAGCTCAGGCGCGGCGCACGCAACGGCGCAAGGCGGCGGTCGCGCGTATGGTGCAGGCGAGTGGCGATACACTGGCACACAACTACTTCGCACAGGCGCTACACCATGAGCGTTTTGCCCTCGAGCACACCTTCAACGCATGGTCGACCACCGCCCGCCCGGCGTCATCGGTGGTGGCATTTCAACACGCCCACAAAGAACTCAACTTTCATCGCAGCGAACTTGCGCTCGATGAAGCAGTGGGGCGGGCGTTGCGCGTGGTTTATCCACAGGGTGATGGGCAGGCGTTGGTTGTGGATGTGCCTGACTCACCTGTGCTCGTGCATTTGGCTGCAGGCGATGTCCCACTCGATCCAGGTACGCAGATGCTCTGTGACGCCAGTGGCACGCTGATTCCCTTTCAATCCGACCATACCGGCTTGCCACAGTTTGTGTTTCACTATCATGCGCCACATGCCGGGCGTCACGTCTTGCAGTTGGTAGCGGGGATGACATCGGTCACTACCGCGAACGATGTACGCCTGAGCAACGATGCGTGGGATATTGCCATCGATCCGATTACTGGTGGCCTGTTGCACCTGATTGAGCGCCGGAGTGGCAAAAACTGGGTCAACAAACAGCAGCGTGGCTTTGGCCAGATGGTACATGAGCAGGTCGTACATCCGCTCGGTCGCACTGCTATGAGCAACGGTGCCATGATTCGTAACTGGGGAATCGGTGGTGCGATGCTCGATGCATGGCCCGATGTGCCTGTCAGCGAGCAGACAGTGGCGCATACCACCAAGCTGACGTCGTCGCTGCGTGGCCCCGTCTTTGATGCGTTAATCTGGCATGGTGGTAGTGATCGTCTGGGGAAAATTCGTTATGAGTGGCGCTTGTATCATCATCCAGCACTCGTCGAATTGCACATTGAATGGCAGAAACGCTGGTGCGATGAGCCCGAAGCAGTATATGTGGCGTTTCCCTTTGCTACTTCAGAAACGACGCTGCAGTTCGAGACGAGTGGGGGATTTTTTACCCCAGGGTATCACGGTGATGGTGGTCAAATGCCAGGGTCGTGCAACAGCTATTACACGGTGCAACGCGCCGCCATTATCGGCAATGTGACCGACCACGCCTTGTTGTGGGCGCCGCTCGATGCGCCACTCGTGATGCCCAACGAACTCAAATTTGACCGCTGGGAGGTGGCGCCGTGGCGCTGGAACGGCATGTTGGCGTCGATGCCAGTCAATCATTACTGGCATACCAACTTTCCTACCAGTCAGCGTGGACCACTGCGCCTGCGCTACCGCATTGCGAGCTGCCAAGGGGCGAGCGACCGTGAACACGCAATTACGACGGTGATGCCACACGACGCACTCGGCTGGCGCTAACGAATAAAATAGGAGGAGAAACGTCATGCTCGCTCTCATTTCTACAGGCTGGGGACCACGATGTTTGTCAAATGCCGGGGTGACACTCATTCAAGAAGTATATCGTGTCGAAACGTTTGGACTCGACCCGGATACACGCGTCATGTTGAGTCAGCTCCATACCATGTGTGCACATGCTCCCACGCAGGATAATTGGCAAAACGACGATTTGTTGGCAGCCGCAGCTCGAGCATTGCGACTTGCTCAAACCGACGAACGGGCCGCATTTGTGACGCCATCTGGTCCGTTGTGCGATGCCATTTGGCCGGTGATTCAGCAAGCAGCAGGCAAACTTGCTATCCCGCTGCGTGTTGCACACGGGTTGGGGTTGGCTGAGTCGATGGCAACCACGCTGCAGTTAATCGTGCCACCTGTCACCGATATTCGTCCCACATTGGCTGATTTTGTGGGCGAAACGCGCATGCCTGCCCTGGCTGTGGCACCACAAGTCGGTGATTTGACTCATGTTCACACCCTGTTTGCTGGAGAAGTGCGTATTTTTGTCCTTGATTTGTATGCGCGCACAGTGCGACACGTTGATCTTGCACAGGTGCCACCTACGGCACCCAATCAGTTGTTTGTGGCAGCCCAACACCATATTCATCAAGCGAGTGATGATAACCGATCTGATGATATCAGTGATACGGTGTCTTCAACTGCTGACTGGGTTGAACTCTTCAACAACCTGACGGGGGTCATCAGTGACTGATTCTACCATTGTTGATGCGTTAATTGGGTATGTACAGAAAGCCCCCGCTCATTCTGGGAAACGCCAACGTCACATCCGGTGGTGGTTCTTCTTTGCCGTGGCGTTGGTAAGTTTTGCGACTGGTGTCGCCGGATTCATTGGTGCCTTACAAACGGAGCGTACTCGGATTGCATCGATACTCTTGTTTGTATTCGTGGTCGTACTCATCATCATCCGCATCATTGTGATGCGTCGTCCTGCACCCTTGCTGCGCTGGCATCCGCTGTCTATGGTGCAACCGCAGGCATCATGGCTCACCACCCTCATGCATGCCGCGCATACGACGCGCTGGCAGCAGTTGGTAGGGCGAGGTATCCGCATCGGCGATTTTGTGATGTGGGTACTGATGGCACTTGTGCTCGTGGCTGCTGCTGGTATTATTTTCACATTCTCTGCGTTTGGTCTTTATGATGGGTTGACAACCGGACTCGATTACTTCGACGTAGTGTTATTCATGGGGCTTGTGGGCCCGTTCATGAGTGTGCGTAGCGGGATTGCACGCTGGCGTGCCCGCAGGGATGGCTCGCGTAAACGGCTGAATTCGTTCACGGAAACACTACGGAATGCACTGGGTGCCGTGAATAATTTTTTTCATACGACGCTGGATTCGACCGCTGGCATGGTACGTGCAGGGGTGACGAATGTCACCTCCACAGTATCAACGAGCGTGGTCTCTCTTACGACGACAGCTGCCTTGGCGACCACTGTGGCTGGCGTGGGGCTTGCCGCAGTCGATGTGGCACCACGCTCGATTATTGCCACGGGACGCGTGGTGCCATTACCCATGGAGGTTGCGCTACTCGCTGGCGAAGATGGTAGAAATGTTGGCTTACGTGGTGAAATTTTGCTGAACTGTATGGACGATATTATGAGTGATCCCGACCGCTCAGATGCCCCCTGTCAAAATGCGGTCCATCAAGTCAGCGAGCAATGTGCACAGTGGAATGGCAAAGATATGCCCCCGGGGTGTGAAGCCAACATATTTGCCCTATTGCCCGAAATTCAGCCACTCGTGCAAAACGGTGAAAACAACGATCCCCGCGACAATCGACCGTACATGCCACCACCTACCAAAGTCATACCACCGACACATACGCGCGGTGTGGTAACGCCCACACCGTTGCTTGTCACGGATACACGGGTCAGTGACGCAACAACCATACCCACCCAAACAGATGTACCGCTCCCCAGCGCGACCGCGGTGGTGGAAACCACACCAGTGGTGGAACCGGTTATCCCACCCAACATGACCCAAATGCCCGAACAAGGTGGGAATGCGGCACAAACGCCGATTGTGCGTCTGCCCAACAATAATGCCCAAGGTACACCCCTCGACACGCCCCTGCCTGGTACTGACAGCCAACCATAACGTGTAGAAGAGAGGATAGAACTGATATGCACGACGATGAAAAATTAGGCATGACAACCCGCAGTGTGCATGCCGGCTGGCAACCAGACCCAGCCACTGGTGCCGTTAAACGCCCGTTGGTGATGGCCAACAGCTACGTGCTCCCGGCGGATGGCAACTGGGATGCGGTGCCATTTGGGTACGCGCGTGACATGAATCCCAACGAGCGCTGGCTGGAAGAACGGCTGATGGCACTCGAAGAAAGCGAAGAGTGTGTGGTGACAGCCAGTGGCGTGAGTGCCATCAACGGCACCTTTCTGGCACTGCTCAGCGCCGGTGACCACATCATCTGCTCCGATGTATCGTATATCTCGGTGCGCACCATGTTGCTGGAGCATTTCCCCAAACGCTTGGGCATCGAAACAACCTTGCTCGACACCTCAGACCCTGAGCTGGTGCAGGCCGCTATTCAGCCCAACACGAAGCTGATTCATATTGAAACACCAGGCAATCCGACGACACGTATCAGTGATATCGCAGTTATCGCCAACATTGCTCACGCTCATGGAGCTCTGTTGTCTGTGGATAGCACGTGGTCGGGTTTGACCACCCAACGCCCACTCGCACTCGGTGCCGATTTGGTGATGCACAGTATCACCAAGTACGTCAACGGCCACGGCGATGCTCTCGGTGGTGCGGTCTTTGGCGCCAAGTCACTGCTTGACAAGATTCGCGTCTTTGTGGTCAAAGATCTCGGTGCCTGCATCAGCCCATTCAACGCATGGCAAATCATGCGCGGTGTAGCCACCTTGGCGTTGCGCATGGAGCGTCACAACAGCAACGCCATGCAGGTCGCCACATTCCTCGAGTCACACCCGGCCGTGGCGTGGGTGCGCTACCCGGGGCTGACCAGCCATCCCAATCATGCGGTGGCTGCCAAACAGATGCAGGGCTACTCAGGTATGCTCAACTTTGATTTAGTGGATACGAGTAAGCGGTCACTCTTTATCAGCAAACTGCGCTTTTTCGTGCATGCAGTCAGCCTCGGTCACGACGAGAGTCTCATCTTTGTCTACAACGACTACTCGGGCAACAACCTGTTCCGCGTCAGTGTGGGTATCGAAGACCCACAAGATTTAATCGCTGATCTCGCTCAGGCATTGCGTGCAGTCACGGAGTAGGTACAATGACGCTCTGTTGGACGCCTAGTTCGGCACGTATTGTGCAAAGCCAACTCTACCAGGCCATGCAGCGGCGGTGGCCGGGCACCATGATGGACTACGCCGCTCTCTGGCAGTGGTCCATCGACCATCCCGCCCAATTCTGGCAATGGCTGTGGCACGAAGCCCAGATTATTGGCGACAATGCCAGCGATGTGGTGGTGCGTGATGCCACCGCCCTACCCGGAGCACAGTGGTTCCCTGCGGCACGTCTCAATTATGCAGAAAACCTGCTTCACCGTCGTGATGATGGCGATGCGCTTGTCTTTTGGGGTGAGGATAAAGTCCAGGTGCGCGTGAGTTTTGCGCAGCTCTACGCCGATGTGGCACGCATGCAACAGGCGTTGCAGGCAGCAGGGGTGGGGATGGGTGACCGTGTCGTTGGCTTGTTGCCCAACGCACCTGCAGCTGTCATCGCCATGCTGGCGACGACGGCCTTGGGGGCAGTGTGGTCGTCTGCATCGCCTGATTTTGGTGTGCAGGGAGTGCTTGATCGCTTCGGGCAAATTACCCCCACGGTGCTGATTGCCACAGACGGCTATGTTTATGGTGAAAAATGGCATGACTGCCTAGCAAAAACAGCCGAGATTGTGGCACATATGCCATCGCTGACGCAGGTCATCATCGTGCCCTATGCAGGGCAGGTGCGTGGTAATATGTCGCCGCTGACCCATGCGTGTACGTGGGATGATGTGCGTGCAGCCTGGCCCGTACGACCAGTCACGTTTGAGCGCGTGCCATTCAATCATCCACTGTTTGTCATGTACTCATCGGGGACGACGGGTACACCCAAATGTATCGTGCACTCGGTCGGTGGGACGTTGCTCCAACATCGCAAAGAACACATGTGGCACTGCGATATCCATCGTGATGACCGCGTCTTTTATTTCACGACCTGCGGCTGGATGATGTGGAACTGGCTGGTGTCAGCGTTGGCCGCAGGTGCCACGCTGTGTCTCTACGACGGCAATCCGAGTATCCGCCACGGCAGCATCCTGTTTGATTTTTGTGATGCTGAGCAGATTACGCTCTTTGGCACATCGGCGAAATGGCTTGATGCCATCAGCAAAATGCATCTCCGCCCCATCGATACGCATCAGTTGACGAGCATTCGTACCATCTGTTCCACGGGTTCTGTGCTCGTCCCCGAAGCCTTTGACTACGTATATGACGCCATCAAACACGATGTACAGCTCGCCTCAATCTCGGGTGGCACTGATATCATCTCGTGCTTCATGCTCGGCAATCCACTCAGCCCTGTCTACCGCGGCGAAATTCAGGGGCGTGGACTGGGTATGGCAGTAGCCGCCTTTGATGAGGTGGGGCATGTGGTGACCAACCAACCCGGCGAATTAGTCTGCACGCAACCGTTTCCATCGATGCCGATCGGCTTTTGGGGGGATGACGCTGGCAGTGCCTACCAGCGTACCTACTTCGCCAAGTACCCGGGTGTTTGGTGTCACGGTGACTGGGTGGAGATACGTGATACCGGCGGGATCGTGGTCTTTGGCCGTTCAGATGCGACACTCAACCCCGGTGGTGTGCGGATCGGCACGGCAGAAATCTATCGTATTCTGGCGACCATTGATGACATCCTCGATAGCGTGGCAGTTGGTCGCCGCACGCACGGTGACGAACATGTGGTACTGTTTGTGCGCCTCCGTGATGATGCACTCCTCGACGATTTGCTCCGTCAGCACATCCGCACGGCGATTCGCCAACAGGCCACACCACGGCATGTACCCAGTGAAATACACCAAGTGCCTGACATTCCACGCACCAAGTCGGGCAAAGTGGTCGAGCTCGCGGTCCGGGATGTAATTCATGGTGTTTTTGTAAAGAATACTGCGGCATTGGCGAATCCGGAATCACTCGATCATTTCATCCCATTTATCAACAAATAGTTGTATTTATCATTTACTACTTTTTAACTGTATTTACTCAGAATTCACTTATTTCATTATCATTTAAATGTGCATATAATCAGGTGAATCATATATCTGTGATTCACCGATACGTGAGGAGGAATGCCATGACAGTGTCGAGCAAACATGTGTTGGCCTGTGTGGATGCGTCGCCGTATATGCAGAGTGTGTGTGGGTATACCACGTGGATTGCCCAGACCATGGCGGCGCCGGTACGACTCCTCAATGTGCGTACCCCATACGCAAACTGGACGATGTCTGCTGGGTACCCGGATGCAATCTCACCCGCAATGTCGAGCGAATTACTCATACAATTCGCACAGCTCGAACGTGACCATAATGCACTGGAGCTGCAACGGAGCAACATGGTCATTCACAATGCGCAAGTACTGCTCGGTACGAGTGGTCTGGTGGTCGAAGTTGCGCAACCGGTTGGAGAATTAGTCGATGTGGTGAGCGAAATTGCTGACGATACCCGCATCATCGTCATCGGTAAACGTGGCGAACAAGCAGGCTATGCGACTGGTCACTTGGGCTCCAACCTCGAGCGTGTGGTACGCGCAGCACATGCTCCGGTACTCGTTACCACGATTAAATACGCGCCAGTGAAGCGGATTGCTATTGCATATGATGGGGGGGCAAATGCCAACCTTGCTCTCGACTATATCGTCAAGCATCATGCGATGTTTGCTGGTGTTGAATGTCATATTATCGGGGTAGCTCCGGAATATGCACGCGAGGAATTGCATTTGGCCAAAGCTGCAGGGGTGCTTCAGCAAGCGCATCACACTGTCCATGTATACTACAGTGATGGCTTGGCCGAAGATGTGCTAGGCAACTACATCGTGACGCACAACATTGACATGCTGTTGATGGGCGCCTATAGTCATTCACCACTGCGCAACTTGTTTATAGGCAGTACCACCAACGCTATGTTGCAGTCGTGTCCGGTGTCTGTACTGTTATTTCGCTAGAAAAAAGTGCCGCCCCCGTGTCGCAGATGCGGCACGGGGGCGTTGTGATGTGTGGCTACCAGGTCAGCCCATGCCCAAACGGGTAGAGTGGATTGAGTGAGTCGTAGGGCACATCTTCCTTTTGCGCACGCACAGCAGCCATCGACGATGGCAACTCAAACGGCAACGTGCCACTCGGTGATACCCGCCCAAAGATAATATCGCACAACGCCGCATCATCGCTGCCAAAGCTGCCGATCAGTGCTGCCGATGCGGCGTTGATTTCGGGGATGACGGCAGGGCGATCAAGGTAGATATCCACGATGGTCGGTGTGTTGGTGCACAGGTCGATAATCGGTCGGAGCGCCTCAGGTGTAAAGTCGAGATCGCCGGTGTGGAACATTTTCTCGAGGAAAATCCCCGTATCGCGCAAATAATACGGTGCCTGAATTCGCACAATCGCCACATCTGCCTCGGCCGGATCATCGACCACTGTGGCATATTGTGCCACCACTTCGCGCTTCATGCCCTGCACATACACGTTGATGTGACCAGTCAGCGGTAAGAGTTTTTGGCGATTGTGCAGGGGTACCACCGCCTTGCGCTGTGCCCGCGCACCAGCAGCGCGGAAGTCGGCACGCCCAGCAGTAGCCAGCGATTGCGTGCGGTCGAGATACGGATTGTCAAACAGCCCTTGGCGAAACTTGTCGCGCAAAATGCGCCGCACCGATTGATCAATACGTGCCATGCTAATCTGCCCACGTTCGACTAATTCCACCACCAGTTCGGGGCATTCCTCGCCACCAAACTGGTCGACACCGGCGTCGAGTGCTTTTTTGATGCGCTCGATGGGTGTGAGGTGCTCCACACCCCACGCGCGTGCCGCCCATACCACGCCGCCGGGCAGGTGCATGTCGGTCAGCAATCCCCAGTCGGTGCAGATGACGCCATCGAATTGATATTTTTCACGCAACAACGTCGTCAAAATGCTCTTGTTGTAGCCAAAGCCCACTTCCTCGTACTGTGTCCCCACCGGCATACCGTAGTAGGGCATGATTTGCGCCGTTCCCGCGTTGAGCGCAGCTGCAAATGGGATGAGGTGGTAGTCGAAATTATTGCCCGGGTAGACCTGCTCGCGACCATACACGAAGTGTGGGTCGTCGCCGTCTTGCTGTGGACCGCCGCCCGGGAAGTGTTTGGTCATGCACAACACGCTGTGTGCACCAATTTGATCGCCTTGGAAGCCACGCACGTAGGCTGCGGTCAGGCGCGCTGAGCGCTCTGCATCCTCACCAAAGGTGCCCACAATGCGCGCCCAGCGTGGCTCGGTGGCTAGGTCTCCCATGGGGTGCAGCGCGATGTGGATACCCACAGCGCGGTACTCCTGGCGGGCGATATCGCCGAATGCACGAACTAATTCCGCATCGTTGGTGGCGGCAAGTCCGATGGGCTCCGGCCAACCCGAAAAGTGCGGATTGCCTTCGTTGTTGAGGTCGTGCTGGCTCACCCCATGGCGTGGATCCGTAGAAAAACTCAGTGGAATCCCAAGGCGTGCGTCTTCAGCCATCTGTTGCACCGCATTATGCCATGTCACCATTTCGTCGGTGGCACGCACACCCATCAATCCCGCATTGACGACGTGTTTGTCGATGACGAGTGCCTTGGTCGAAAAGGGGCCAAACATGCCCATCCCTTCGACCACGCTGCCACCTTCACCGACTACTATCATGTGGTGGAACATGATGCCTGCCTTTTCGGCGAGATTCATCTGTGACAGCAAATCGTCGACTCGCGCCTCGATAGGCTGGCGCTGATCTTCGTAGATGTCGAGTTTGCCGTTGTTGTTGAGGTCGCGAAAGGTGTGGCCGTCAATCTGGAGTCGTGGTTTGGGCATGTACTGCTCCTTGTAGCTGATTACCACTCCACCCACAGGTGGCGTGGCCCACGGAACGACGTATTAGGGAGGTAATCATACGCTTGGTCTGCAGCCAGGCGTAGCTGGGGAAATGCCACAAGCAGCTCGTTTAGCACCACCCGCGCCTCGAGTCGTGCGAGTGGTGCACCGATGCAGTAGTGACTGCCAAACCCAAACGACAGATGCTCGCGTACATTGCTCCGCTGCAGGTCAAATTCGTGCGCATCTGCAAACTGTGCATCATCATGATTGGCCGCCCCAATCAACAACAGCACGTTGGCGTCGGCAGGGATAGGATAACCTGCAATCTCTGTCGCACGCGTCGTCCAACGACGCATAGCAATCACCGATGTGTCAAAGCGGAGTACTTCTTCGATGGCGGCAGGGACGAGCGTGGGATTGGCGTGGAGCGCCTGCCAGTGTGTCGGGTTGCTGAGGAGCTGGCGCAGGGCATTGGTGAGCAGTCCCGTCGTAGTCTCGTGGCCGGCGAGGAGCAAGCCAAAGACCACACTCGTAATCTCGCCCATGCTCAAGATATTGTCGTCACCGTTGCGCAGACGAATCAGGTCGCTAGTGAAGTCGTGTTGTGGATCCTGTGCCCGTTTGGCGACGAATGTGGCAGCACGTTGCCAGAAATCGACCATGCTCTGTGCTAATTCGGCTTGCTCGGTTGCACTCGGTTTACCCCAAGTAAACAGCACGCGACTCTCTGAGCCAGCTTTGATGGCTGGCACGTCGTCGTCATCGAGCCCAATCAGCATAAAAATCACCAAGGCGGGCAGCGCATAGGTCAGTGTTGCCACAATATCCGCACGTTGGTGTGCTGATTGTGTCATTTGCGTGATGAAGCGTTGTGCACAGGCGCGGATACGTGGCTCGAGGGCGGCCACCCGCTGTGGGGTGAATGCCGCGTACACATGGCGGCGGATGCGTGTATGTGTCGGCGCATCAGCGTTGAGGAGCACGCGCTGCATGGCATAGCCGCCATCCCGGAAAATCTGTGCAGTTTCAGGTGTCACCGGGGTAAACGGGTCAGTGGCATTACGCGACGAAAACGTTTCAGCATCACGCAAGACCTGTTTGATGTCGCTGTGACGGGTGACCACCCAGTAGTTGAGCTCGGCACTAAAAAAGACGGGTGCATGCTGATGTGCCCACTGATAAAAGGCATATGGATCAGCGAGATATGATTCACCAAACGGATTAAATGGAATCACTGGGCATTGCATCATTGGTACCTCATGCATACGTACGGTGTGGTCGCAAATCACGCATCACATTCAAGAAATGATCAATATCGGCACGGTTGTTGTAGAAACCGACACCGGTACGTAGTGATGTGTCACCCTCACGCAGCAGCACGGCAATCCGCTCGGCTGCCAGGCGCGCATTGAGTGTGGGCACATCAATCCCGTGCGTGAACGCGACAATCGCCGATTGCGTATCAGGCGGCGTAAACATCTGGTAGCCCATACCATGGAGCTCGCGCCACAGATAATTCGCAAGTGGGATGGCATGGGCGGCAATAGCGTCGAGCCCGACGCGTGTAATCAAATCGAGTGCCCCATTGAGTTGCGCAGTGGAAGTGTGTGCCTGCGCCGAATATTCGTATTTGCTGGCATCATGTTTGACAGTGAAGCGGTAATCAGCGCTCATCCCTGCCACATGCGTATGTCCGAAACGATCGGGAGGAATGAGTGGCAAGAGCGATTGTTTGACATAAAACGGTGATACACCAAAATTAGCATAGAGCCATTTGTAGCCACCGGTGGTCAAGAAGTCGATGTCGAGCGCATGCAAGTCTGCAGGGAATGTGCCAATGGCCTGAATCGCATCCACATACAAGTAGCCACCGTGGCTGTGGGCGAGTTGGGCCAGTGCCGCCACATCGGCACGGTAGCCGTTGCGGTTGGAGACCCATGACACCGAGATGAGTTTGGTGGTGCGGTCGCAATATGTCGCCACATCTTCGACCGTCGTGATACCGTTACGGTGGGGTACGATGCGTAGGGTGATGCCGTGCGTTTTTTCCATTTCACGGTAGAGTAAAAAACTCGACTCGAAATGCAACTCGTCAACCACCACACTATCACCTGGTTTGAGCAACGCGTTGGCGACAATATTTTCACCAGCACTCGTCGATTCGACCACGGCGACTTCGCTCGGGTCTGCGCCATGAAGTTGGGCAAACTTGGTGCGTACTTGTTGTTTGAGTGAGCGTACTCTGAGGAGCCCCGTGGGTGGCGGGTCTGGCCACGGGTCGTACATACGCTCGTCCATAAACGCCAGACCAGCGGCATGTGCAGTGCGACTGAGTGGGCCAAGCGCCGCATTATTCATGTACGTATACTGCGCCGTCACGGGAAATTCGGCACGGACGTTGAGTGGGTCATGGTGCATGCGATGTGGCTCCCCCTCGTGTGAACGACACCATCATAGCACAAGCACTTGCTACATATGCTCATGTGTGGGTGCACGCAGCATGCGCCACAGTGTACAATGAGCGGGTGTAGTACAGGCTCGACGTGCGTGGTCGTCTTGATGACAAATGTGCGTAATACTGGATATGATGAGATGCCATTGTGCTGAGGAGTACGCAGTAACGATACATGATTATCCACGAACGATTTGATATTGCGCTACATCACGATGGGACACGGCGTGTTTCCCCTACGGATATCGCCTTGCACCATCACCTCGACAGTTGCCAGCGCTTTTTGCGCTTGCGCCTCTATGAACACAACACCGGTGCGCATGTATTGGGTGTCATCATGCGCCGCAATGGGATAGCAGTTCAGCCACCATCACCACTCCCTGCTATTGTCGGCCAGGCATTCGAGTATACGATTACCGATGCGATTAAACGCACAGGGATGACTGTTGTGGCACTCGGCGAGATTGATACGCTCCACAACGAAGAACTGTGTCAGCTGATTACTACACTCCCGGTAGGGCATGTGATGTGTGTCTTGCAGCCCAATCTTGAGGCGGTCCTTGGTCAGTGGACGGTGACGGGACGGCCCGACATGCTCCGTATTATGCGTCAGCCTGATGGTCAGGTGCATGTGCTGGTAACTGACATCAAATCGGCGTTCCGAGTCAAGCCCGAGCACCGCACGCAAGTGGCCATCTATCACATCATGCTTGATGTGATTCTACGGCAACTTCCGGCATGTACGATTGCGACCAGTGTGCTCTTCCAGCCGCCACATCACTCTGCGCTTACTACGCACGATCACCAGGCGCTCGTGCAGGCTCAACAAGCGGCTGCAACGTGGTTTGGTGTGACAGATGCATGTCTCGAGCTGATTGCTCAGCCACTGCAACTACGCAACGACGTGGCGCGGATGTTTGCATTCGACCCACGCTCTTCGCTATTGCAGTCTATTGAAACACGTTTTAGTGAATTGCCATATGCCATTTGTCGTACCTGTGAAGGGTGCCGATACATGGAACTCTGTTTGACGGATAGTGATCAGCGCCAAGATGTTGCGTTGATTCCGTTGCTTGACCGCGAAAGTAGGCGCGCATTTGTGGCCCAAGGCATCAAAACGGTGACACAAGTAGCTGAACTCAAATTGACCAATGCGCAGCGCACGCTTGAAGCAAATCCCAACTATGCACGTGAGTTGCACACACTCGGTAACGATACACAGTTAGGACCGTTGCTCGACTACTGGATTGTGCGAGCGCAGCAACTGCGTAATAGTAGTGACCGGCAGACTGCCGTCGCAGCGTATCCGGAGCAGTCATTTATTTCTCTGCCACGTATCAACACCGAAAAAAATCCAACTGCGGTAGTGCTCTATGTCGACATGCATGTCAACCATCTTACTGGTTTTGTGTGGCAGTGTGGTGCACTGTTGGATTATTATCTCAATGGTGTTTCATACACGCAATATCATGTTGTCGAAATAGCCGAACAGCCACCAACCACACTCGCTGATGAGCGTAGCTTGCTGCAACGGTGGCTTATCCAAATTATACGGCTGTGGGATACGCACATTCGTAATAGTGATACGACGCACACGGTGCCATTCCATGTGGTGGTCTATGATGCGACGGTGTGGCACGCCTTCAATGATGCATTGAATCGTCACTATGATGATACGCTATGTCAGATGTGGCATGATTTTGTGACGACGCCACGTCCACATGATGCGCCACTCACCACGATGCTCATCGATGAAATTCGCAATGCGAATCGTATCACCACCACGGTACCCAGTTTGATGGCATTGGCGAGTCTGCATGGATTCCGTTGGCAAGACGAACACTACAACTACCGCGCACAGTTCCAATACATGCATTTTGATGCGAGCGGACGGATGGCCGACGGTGACGGCTACTACATCCAGCGTGCCCGCTTTAGTAGTGCGATTCCACTCGAATATGCGTATGCGGCGTGGCAGGCACTCCCAAACGTCGATAACTCCACGATTCCGGATAGCATGGCACGGTTTCGCCATGTGACACGTGATATGTTGGTTGCATATTGTCGGCAACGATTGCTCGGACTCGCGCATCTTGCCAAACGTGCGGGGCGCTGGTGGAACAGCCGCTGTGATGCAGTTGATATTCGTACAATTGCGCATACCCATGCTGCACCAACGCAGCTGAGTGGTGTGGTGCGCGAATACATGGATTGTGAACGCCACGCTGAATTACGCCAATGGCGTACGGCGCACGAGCCATTCCCGTTGGCACGCGTACGTGCTGGGACATCGCTGATTGTTGAGTTTCGTATAGCATCGCAGAGCCAACAGACCGTTTTGCAACTCACGCAACTGGCTAAAACATATACTGACGGTACACCGATACCGATGAATCGTGTGAGGCTGGTGGTACAAATTTGTGCGGATGGCGAACTCCCCCCATTGGCGCAGCAACTTGAACTCAGTGAGCTTGCTGGTGAATCATCTTCAGCAATCCTGAACCCGTTGCATAACGCGACTGGTAAACCGATATGGGCAGATCAGCTGATGCAACAGGGGATGCGCGTCAAAGTGGTGCAGCGGAATAGTGAGACGGGCATGCTTGCACTCGACGTTGAATCAATGCAACACGATGCCCCATACTCGTATGGGGGGCGCTCATTTATGCCCGTTGATGGTGCACGATATGTACTCGATACAGCGCCTGACAATGTCCCTGCGCGTGTGGCAAATCGTGCACTCCAGCGTGTACTGGCTGGTGCGGATTACAACACGCTGTATCGTCATTTGGCCGAACTCGCTGTGACCACGGATGCACTCGATGCTGATGCCATGCACGAGTACATTGCCGCCTGTGATCAGACGGGACCGTTTTTTGCGGGAGATGCACGTCACTATGTGGCTGGATATGCAGCTGCGCCAATGTTGTTGGTACAAGGACCGCCGGGCACGGGTAAAACCTTTACCACGGCACATGCGGTGATGGCACGCATGTATGCGGCAATGCGTCACAATCGACCGTTGCGTGTGGTCATCAGCTGTCAAACGCATGCCGCCATCAATGAGCTCTTGAACAAGCTTGCTGATGTCAAAACGCATCAGACGACACAATCGTCTGACATGGCCAAACAACTGCAACGGATTGCACTGTTTCGCTACCGCCGCCCTGATACTGATGCAGCACACACAGGGATTCAGCATATCCAAGACAAAGCCCAAATGCTCCAGCTCGTTCAGGCGCAACAGTGGTGTGTGGTCGGCGCAACGCCGACAAGTATTGAATCACTCGCTGCTGACGATTTGACGTGGTGCGACGTGTTGATTCTCGATGAAGCATCACAAATGAGTATTCCGCATGCCTTGATTGCGGCGCGGGTATTGCATGCCACCGGCATGTTGATTGTGGTGGGTGATCCGCGTCAAATGCCGGTCATCGTGGCACACGATTGGGACAGCATGCAGCGGCGGAGTTTTGTGCGATACCCCATCTATCGCGCCTTGTTTGATTATTTGCGTGATGGCAACGAATTGTTTGGGCAAACTCCTGCCATGGTTCGCCTGGCTACAAGTTATCGTGTACCTCCACAATTAGCTGATTTTCTTCGTCATGAAATCTATCAACACGACGGCATTGCCTATCATTCGGTGCAACAAGAGCAAATGCGGCTGGTTGCTTGTCGTGATGCATTTGTGGCAGCAGTACTCCACCCCGATTATCCAATCATCGTCATTGAACATGACGAATCAGGCAGCCGTACACGTAATCTGTTTGAAGCGAACCTTGTGACTACCATGCTGGTGCCACTGATTCAGGCTCACTATGATGCCCAACGTGGCTTTGGGGTGGTGGTGCCACATCGTTTACAACGCAGCACCATCAAGAGCCTGTTACGGCCGCATATGCCGGCACGTGCCGATATTCTCTTTGATGAGGTTGATGTGGCTGGGGTGGACACCGTGGAACGCTATCAGGGGAGTGAACGTGACGTGATGATTGTGAGTGCTACCGAAAGTGATAGTGCCTACATTCGGCGCAATGAATCGTTTCTGTTTGATATGCGCCGACTCAACGTGGCGTTGAGTCGGGCGCGTCACAAGGTGATTGTGGTGGCCTCAGAGCAAGTGCTCGATTATATTGCGCAGGATCCCACTGTTGCTGCGCAGAGCCAACTGTGGAAAAATCTGCGACAGTACTGGTGTACCCACATCTTGTATGATGTCGAAATTGCTGGTCAACGTGTGCGTGTGCGTGGTTTCCAGAAAGATCCTGCCACGACTTCAGGATAGTCGTGGCAGGATGCAACAGGTACGGCGTGCGCTGATTATTCGTGGCGCAGTGCTTGGATGGGATTGAGCCGCGCTGCGTTGCGTGCAGGCCAGATACCAAAAAAGAGTCCTGTGGCTAATGACACACTCAGCGAAATGAGAATTGAATCGATGGTGATGGGAGCCTCAAATGTGCCGGTCACCGTGAGGGCAATGGGTAGAATACTGCCCATGATGACCCCTAATAAGCCGCCGAGCATACTCAGCACGGTGGCCTCAATCATGAATTGCAACAAAATATCACGACTCTGTGCCCCAACTGCACGGCGTAAGCCGATTTCTTTGGTACGCTCGGTGACACTGACCAACATGATATTCATGATGCCGATGCCACCCACCAACAGCGAAATGCCTGCAATGGCGGCCAGAAATGTGGTCAACAACGACGTAATGGTAGACAGCGACGTGAGAAATGAAGCCTGGTTGAGCACGTTGAAATCATCTTCACTGCCATCGCTGTTGAGTTTGCGTTTGTCGCGCAGTGCCATCTCAATGCGCTGTTCGGTGAATTCGATGTCATCTGAATTTACCACGGACAGCGAAATGACACTGACGCGGAGATTGCCATCTGCAGTACGTGCCGAAAAGAGTCGATTCTGCGCGAGTGTAATTGGTACGAGCGCTTGATCGTCGACCGAGCCAAATGCACCACCACCCTTTGATTCCATTACACCGATGACACGACACGCTACTGAATTGATGCGCACCATCTGACCAACTGCTTCACCACTGCCAAAGAGGTATGTTTTGAGACCTGTGCCCAGGACTACGACTTGCGAAGCTCCTTGTACGTTGGCATCCGTAAAAAACGTCCCCGATTCCATGGTGACATTCTGCACTTGTTTGTATGTTGCGGTGGTGCCAAGGATTTGGGCTGATTTCTCTGCAGCGGCTGCAGTGATGGTGGCGTTGGAGCTGAACTGAGGTACTGGTCCAACAATCGGTAGTTTCATGACTTCGATAGCTTTGACATCGGCCATCGTCAGCGGCGGGATGTTCCCCGATTGCCCAGGACCGCGATTGGGTCGGCTGTTGAAAATGGTCAGTACATTGGTTCCCAATGACGAAAACTGATTAGTGATGGCTATACTTGCGCCATTCCCGAGTGTCATCAACGAGATGACCGATGCCACCCCAATGATGATTCCCAGCATGGTCAGAAATGTGCGCAAACGGTTGGCCAGCAGACTGTCCAGCGATACGCGGAGCAATTCGCTATAATCGAGCCCATTGCGACTATTTTCTTCAACGGGAGTCAATACACGGCGTGGTGTGGTACTAGACATGGGGCACCTCGTTTTTGCGGTCATTGGTGACCACTCCATCGCGGATGGTGATGGTACGGTCCGCATACGCCGCAATATCAGCTTCGTGGGTGACAATGATGACCGTCAGCTGTTGATCACGGTTGAGTTGGCGCAACGTAAGCATGATTTCTTCACTGGTGGAACTATCGAGTGCCCCGGTGGGCTCATCTGCGAGGATGACTGCAGGACTTCCAGCAAGTGCGCGTGCGATGGCGACACGTTGTTGTTGCCCACCAGAGAGCTCGTTTGGGCGATGATCGGTGCGGTTGCCCATGCCCACGATTTCGAGGGCGATTTGGGCACGGCGCTTGCGCTCCTTGGCATCGATACCACGGTACAACATGGGCATTTCCACATTGGCGAGTGCGGTTTGCCGTGGCAGGAGCATATACTGCTGAAAGACGAAGCCCAGTTTGCGGGCACGCACTGCCGAGAGCTCGTTGTCGGCAAGGGTAGCCACCTCGATTCCGTCGAGGGTGTAACTTCCTGACGTGGGCGTGTCGAGGCACCCAATCATGTTCATCAGCGTACTTTTGCCACTGCCACTTGGTCCCATGATGGCCACAAACTCTCCGGCACCGATGTGCAAGTTGACGCCACGCAACGCATGGACTTCAATTTCTCCCATCGTATAGACTTTGGTCATATCGCGAATTGTAATCACAGTGTTATCCTCGTCCTATGTTCATTACGGTGGGCCAAACCCCCCACGCTGAGACGTGCTTGTGAGTGGCGTGCTGATAATCTCTTGGCCCTCGGTGAGTCCGGTCAATACTTCGGTTTGCACACCATCACTTATGCCAATCGTGATGTCTACTTCTTTGGTGGCATTTGCGCCATCAGGCACCTGTACGACACGCCCAGATCCTTTGGGCAGAATGGCTGAATTGGGGATAAGCAAGGCACCTTTTTTCTCGGCGGTTACGAGCTCAACAATGGCGGTCATGCCGATGAGTACACGGACATCGCTATCAACGAAGTCAATCCGTGCTGCATAACTTACCACGCCACTCGTGGTATCGGCGACAGGTGAGATGCTGGTGACTGTACCCGTTTGTTGCCAGTCTGGCAATGCATCAATGCTCAGACGTGCTGATTGACCAACCTTGATGTAGACGATGTCAGTTTCACCGAATTTGACGTCAATGTGCATCGGGTTACGGTCTATAAGTCCAATGGTGCCACCCGTGGAGCTCTGGCCAACCGTCATGTTGACACTACTCACGATGCCGGCAAAGGGTGCCGTCAAGGATGCATTCTCCAAACGGAGTTTGGCCTGGTTGTAGCTTGATTCTGCCTGTGTTACTGCCGCCTGTTGCATGACAATGTCTGTTTGTGTGCCTGGTGTCACAATTTTGTCGAGACTGGCTTTGGCGGATGCAAGTGTTGCTTCACTTTGGCGCACGGATGCTTCGGCAGCACTGATATCTGCAGCCGTCGGCTTGAGCAATGTGGCCAGTTGGAGTTTGGCATCGGTGAGGGATGCCTCTGCTTGCGCCACATTTGCGATTTCGGCCGCTTTGGTGTTGTCATAAGTGACTTGGGCTGCCTGTACACTCTGCTCTGCAGTACGGAGCACTGATTCGGCTTGCACCAGACTATCACGATATGAATTCTTGGACGCATCGCTGATGGGGCCACGTCCCGTCGATGGGTCCGTGTTATTGCGTTCCACCCAATCCCAGTTGTATTTGGCAACGCCGTACTTGGACTGTGCTTGGATGAGTGATTCACTGGCCTTGGCCAAATCCAGCTCAGCTTTGGTTTTGTTGGCCGAATTGCTGTCACGGGTTGTCTGTAGCGACGTTTCAGCTTGTTGTACTTTGAGTTGGGCCGCACTGATTTTGTCGCGGGTCGGGTTCTTGAGCGATGCCAACTTGTCTTGTGCATTTGCGAGTTGAGCTTGTGCACTGGTCACGGCCGCCTGCGCAGATGCTAATTCGCTGCTTCGCCCCGCCCCAGATGTGAGCTGGTCGAGCTTGGCTTTGGCACTGTCATATGATGCCTTGGCTGATGCGAGCTGATATTCGAGATCGCGTGCATCGATGGTTGCCAAGACTTGCCCTTGGTTGACAGTGTCGCCCTCTTTGATGGCAATGGTATTAACGATACCGCTACTTTGAAACGCCAGCGATACTGTTTGCTCTGCAACAATGTTACTACTGCCAGATACCAGTGTAGTGAGGTCACCACGAGTTACGGTAGTAATGTTGCTCTTGGTTGTGGTGCTCTCCGTGCTGACCGTACGCGCCACCAAAAATCCAACCAGTGCGACGACGACTACAATAATGATTATTACGACAGGCTTGCGTAGCCACTGTCCCATGATTCAGCCTCTTTCATGCAGTCTCAATGAAGTCTCAATTTTTCTTCACCTTATATACTGTACCCCTACTTGCATGGTTGTGGATGTCTGTTTTTGTTTCCAGTATCACTTTTTGGCGCAAATAACCGTGATTCTCATCTCTTCATCATGTTTATCTCCTTCATTCTTTGTTGTTGTTGATGCACTCACCGCACATTTGTGAATCATATCGACCATATGTGGTGTGTCAGGCGTGTGTGTGTGCTGCAACATTCCATCAAAATACGAATATCGTACGCTGACCAAGCGTATCGTTGTACAATGGTACTGTTCTGTCGTATCAGAGGAGAAGCACAATGGACCCATTAAAAGTTGCCGTGATTGGTGTTGGTGGCATCGCTCATACACACATGCCCGGCTGGAAGGCATCACCCGATGCAGAAGTGGTTGCTGGCGCAGATATCAGTGCTCCAGCACTCGAGAAGTGGTCAGCACAGTATGGGATTTCGTATACGACAACCGATTTCAAAGAGATTTTGCGCAATCCAGACATCGACATCGTCGACATCTGTACCCCTAATATGCACCACGCTCCTATCGCAATTGCTGCTCTCGAGGCAGGCAAGCATGTCATCTGTGAAAAGCCGCTGGCACCGACTCCTGCTGAAGTACGCCAGATGATTGCGGCCCGTGATAAATCGGGCAAAAAACTCATGACTGCCCAGCACTTCCGCTTTGCGGGCACGTCACAAGCCATGAAAAAGGAAATTAATACGGGTGCCCTGGGTGAGATCTATCATGCCCGTAGCTGGATGCTCCGGCGCAACGCCTTTATTCCTACTGCTGGCTTCGTGAAGAAGTCTCTGAGTGGCGGTGGCCCTTGTATCGATATCGGTGTGCACGTGCTCGACCTGACCTTGTGGTTGATGGGGCACCCCAAGCCGGTGGCTGTGACTGGTGTCGCCCGCCGTGAGCTCACCAAAAAGCCCGGTGCATTCTCGGTATGGCACCCGGGTGGTATTCCTGCGGACATGGATGTCGAAGACTTTGCCTCGGGATTTGTGCGCTTCGAAAACGGCGCCACCCTTGTCATCGAGGTCAGCTGGGCACTTCACCACGACACGATGGGTGAAGACATGCAAATCTGGCTCTATGGCCAAGATGGCGGTGCTCATTGGCCCAAAGCGGAGTTCTTGTCGACCAACTACGAGACACGCCAACTCTACAACCGCCAGCTCAAAGTGACCAGTGATCAGCTCGAGCCACATGCGCAAGAGTGCGTGGAATTCGCCAAGGCCGTCGCCAACGACGCACCTTCACCAGTGCCCGCAGAGCAATCCCTGTATGTCATGTCAATCCTAGATGGTATTTACCGCAGTCAGCGCGAAGGCCGCGAAGTCGCCATCGATCTGTAGTATGTGCGTTGTATGTGCACCGCCACGCTGGACACGTTTGTCCAGCGTGGCGGTGCACGTTGTTATTCGATGATTGGCCATACGCGTAATTCGACGACGACCACATTGCGACTCTGATAAGCGTCTTGGTTGGCAAACTGCACCATGAGCTGTGCTGGGGCAGCATACTGACCAATCTGAAATGCCAACTGCCCTGTCACCTGCTGTTGTGGTGCTAGACTACTTGCAATCAGCCCACTGGTGAGTTCATCGCTGACGAGTTCAGCTTGGTGGTACTTTCCATCAATGTCACTGAGTGTTACATACGTGCGGTCGGCATAGATGGCTGGCTGTGTGCGATCACGAGTATTGCTGATTTGGATAGTGAGTGTTATAAAGCGGTGCTTGGCACGCGGCACACTGCTGTAGAGTTGGGGCGCATACTGAAAGCTACTCACGGCCACACGCACACCATCCTGTTGACCCATCCAATAGCCAGCTTCTGGCATTCTGCTGCGAAAGCCGTCGAGAATGCGTTGTGGGAGTAGTACAGGTGTTGCCGTGGACGCCACAGGAGTACTTTCGGGTAATGCGATTGTCGGTGTCTCGCTCCTGATTGGCGTGGTTGCAGTGCTATGTGTGGGTGGTATCGGTGTGTCGGTGGCGAGCTGTGCTACGATCATTGCCGTCGGTGTGAATGTGGTGGTCGCCAGCTGCATCGTCGCAGTGGACGTGGCTGGTGTGGCATATTTGATGTGATCAGTAGCTTGCTGCACGACATTGGCCTGCTCGAGCATCCAGAGCATCATGTGCTCGGCAGTGTGGATGGATGTGCCTGGTGTTGCGGTTGGTGTGTGATGTGAGTCACTCGACAGTTGTGCGGGTGACTGCGTAATCACGATTGGGAGCCCAAGCAGGGCTAGGCTTTGGCTGCGGATATGAATGACTCCACGAAACATACTGTTGTCTACGGGCTCAGGAACAAAGAGGCTTATCACGATGATGGTCAGAATGATGAGAATCCCTACACCAGTGCGCATACCACAGTACCTTCGTCTACGCGTGAAGTATCAAGCCTAGTATACGAAGTACTGATGTACTGCACCATGCAAATACACCGCTAATACACGCTGTACGATGAAAGATTGATTACAATAGTGTTGATTGCTGGCAACTTGTGTAATTCTTTAAGTAATCATGCAACTCATGGCACAATCGGCCATACCCGCAACTCAATGGTTTGGGTTGTGCGCGTCAAGTATTCGTCCATGTTGGCTGTACTGAGTGTGATTTGGGCTGGTGCCGCGTATTGGCCAACCAAGAAGGCAATTTGCCCGCCTACGCGCTGTCCCGGTGCAATGCGTGCAGCCTGTAATGCGTTATCGAGGTCATCACTTGCCACGAGTGCGGTTGTCTGTTTGCCGTCAATATCGGTGAGTGAGATGTTCGTACGATCAACATAGACATCAATACTGCCACTACTGCGCGTGTTGGCAATCAAAATGGAGCAGACCACAAAGCGCTTGGTGTCTGGTGCTTCTGATGAGTAGAATGTGCGTAGATATTTAAAGCTTCCCACTGCAACATACACCCCATCTTTGTTGCTTTCCCAGTACCCGGCCACTGGCATGCGCGTACGAAATCCGTCAAGAATGGATTGTGGGAGCAACACGACAGCGGTTGCAGTGGGTGGTGCCACTGTGACTGTTGCGGGCACGCTGGTCTCTGTGGCAGGTACACTGGTTTCTGTGGCGACGATAACGGCAGTCTGAGTCGCCTGCACCACTTGCGGCGACTGTGCAACTGTAGCTGAGACCGTGATGGTCTGGAGGCGCTGTAATGTGGGTGTGTGTGTCTGTATGCTGCGGGGCATGGTTGCACTCGGTTGGATGGTTTGTGTGGCCACAGGAATGGCAGTGGCACTAGCCACTGCAGTGGGTGGCTGCACCATGGCTCCGCTCCCAGGACCCGGCACCACATCCCCGGCTACTACATTAGGTGAATCAGCGCGAGTATCCACGATGCCTACGAGGGCTAGATTACCACGCACGTTTTGCATGATAACCGTCAAGATATTTAGGAGTACACTGCCACACACGGTATGATCAACGGTCTGGTCGTTGGACGTATCACATGCAGAATCAGCCATGGATGCATTTGGTGTGGGTGCAGTCGGGATACCGTAGCGATCCGAAAACGCATGCCGCACTTGTGCCGACGGAAAGACAATGCAGAACAACACCACTGCAGTGATAATTGCGATGTTGCGATATGACATGTGCATCTCTCTGTCTGCGCCGTGACTACTGTGCTTGAATCGGTCTTTGTATTATAGACTTTTGTGTAGAATTGTGCAAGCGTCAACAAATATAAATACAGCACTACAATCATATAACATCGTACTATGTTGTGTCGTAGAATGTTTGAAACACATGACAATTTATCCCATTGTTCAGTTCCGCTAGGGTTGTCGACGTATCAACAACTGCCTGATATTTGGTTTCTCTTGTATTTTCAACGATTGGGCGTATAATCAGTACACCGATATGCTGAAGTTCACATATTGCTTGTGAGTATCAAGGAGTGTCACATGGACACGAAACGTTGGGCTGCCACGTTGCGCTACCGCGTTGACAACATTTTTGCACGTGGTACAGGGGCACTGATTGTGCTTTTGGCGATTTGTTCATTGCTGATTATCGTGGTGATTGCGACAGTTGTGAAAGTATTTAATTTGGCTCCTGACGCCAATCTCTCATTTGCCCAGATTGTCTGGATGGGGCTGATGCGTACGCTTGACTCCGGTACCATGGGTGGTGATGCTGGCAGTTGGGGCTTTTTGTTTGCCATGCTAGCAGTAACCATCGGTGGTATATTTGTGGTGAGTACGCTGATAGGCGTGCTTAGTGCTGGAATCGAAGGCCGATTGGAATCGTTGCGCCGTGGGCGATCGCAAGTCATTGAAACAGGGCACACGGTCATTTTAGGGTGGTCACCACACATCATGACGTTGGTGGCAGAGCTCATCGAGGCCAATGCGAGTCAACGCGACGCCTGTATTGTGATTATGGGTGACAAAGACACCGTCGAAATGCAGGATGCGTTGACTGACAAAATTGGTGTGTTCAAAACGACACGAATTGTCTGCCGTACCGGTAACCCGATTGATGCTGCTGATTTGGCGATTGTGAGTCTGCAGTCCAGTAAATCGATTATCGTCATGCGCCCAGAAGGTGAAGATCCCGATTCGCAGGTCATCAAAATCTTGCTGGCCATTACCAAAGACCCGCAGCGGCGCCTTGCACCATACCACATCGTGGCTGAAATTTACGACATTGCTAATTTTGATGTGGCCAAAATGGTCGGTGGTGATGAAGTCGAATTAATCCCTGTTGGTGATTTGGTGGCACGTGTGCTCGCACAAACGTGTCGGCAGTCGGGTCTATCCATTGTCTATACTGAATTACTCGATTTTGGTGGCGATGAAATCTACTTCAAGCATGAGCCTGCTTTGGTCGGTCAGACATTCCATGCAGCACTCAATGGTTACCCGACGTCTACGGTTATCGGCATCCATTCCATACAGTCAGGCACGACCCTGAATCCGGCACCGACCACGCTGATTGCGGCCGATGATCAGCTAATTTTCATTGCAGCCGATGATAGTGCCATTCATTTTAGTGATGCACCACCAGCAACGGTGGACCATACGGCTATCAAAAAGGGTGCGGCAACGCGAAAAAAACCAGAACAGACGTTGATTCTTGGATGGAACTGGCGTTCCGCCACCGTCATGCGTGAGATCGACAGTTATGTGGCTGCAGGATCAACGATGACTGTGGTGGCCGCCGATCCCACGGGTGAGATTGTAATGGCCGTCAACGCCGTTGAACTCCGCAATCACACCCTGACGTTTCACGCTGATGACACGACCAACCGCAAAACGCTGGAGTCGTTGCCCCTCAAAAGTTATCGTCATATCATTGTGATGGCATATTCCGACACACTCGATGTCCAGCTTGCCGATGCACGTACCCTCATCACTTTGTTGCATTTACGTGATATTGCGACTAAACGCGGGCACCACTTTTCGATTGTGAGTGAAATGCTTGATGTGCGCAATCGTACGTTGGCTGAAGTCACCAAAGCCGATGATTTCATTGTCAGCGATCGCCTCGTCAGCTTGTTAATGGCGCAGGTTGCAAGCAACAAACTGCTGAATCGTGTCTTTACCGATTTATTTGACACCGACGGTGCGGAAATATACCTCAAGCCCATCAAAGACTATGTGGCAGTTGATACCGAGGTTACGGTGGCTACCCTCATCGAAGCAGCGAGCCGGCGCAAAGAGGTGGCCATCGGCTATCGCATTGAAGCACTCCACACCGATGCTGACCACCAATACGGCATCGTCATGAATCCGGCCAAAGCACAGACGGTGACATTTACACCGGCGGATATGCTCATCGTTTTGGCAGACGGATAAATACGTCACTCCTCTGTGGAACAAACGCGATACCGTGACGGTCAGCATGGTATGATTGTCACGGTATTGTGATTGGGCAAAGCAGGTTGTCATGAGGTATGTGGTCACTCGGTTATTGGTCATCGTGAGTGTGGTGGTGCTTGCTAGTGGGGTAATGCCTGTATCGGTGGTGCGTGCTGCGCCTGGTACACCCCAGGTTGCAGTCATCGTGACACTCAAAAACACCACGCGTATCGAATCACGCACAAGTTCTCCGTATGCCCAATCGGTGCGACGCACCTTGATTCAGCATGCCCAACAAAAATTCTTGACCCGCCAAGCTCGCAATGTGAGCCGTGTTACCAAGCGCTTCACTGTCTTTCCGAGTATTGCCATGCATGTCGACGCCACAGCACTCGCAGCGTTAGCAGCAGATCCTGATGTTGCGCGCATCAGCATTGATCGTCCGCGGCATGTGACACTCGATCGCAGCACCAAAGTTATCAATGCACCGACCGTCTATGCGGCAGGGTATACGGGGGCGGGTGCTACGGTCGCAGTGCTCGATACCGGTGTTGCCAAGAATCATCCATTTTTGACTGGTAAGGTGGTAGGTGAAGCCTGCTTTTCTAGTAATGTGGCCAGCTATGGTAGCCTGTCGTTGTGTCCGTCACGGGCGCCATCATCGGTTGCCGTCGGCAGTGGTGAACCATGTGCGACCAGCATTAGCGGGTGTACGCACGGTACCCATGTCGCCGGTATCGTGGCAGGTAATCGCGTCACAGTCAGTGGTCGCTCGATTGCTGGGGTGGCGCCCGATGCCTCGTTGATTGCTGTCCAGGTCTTTTCTGAGTTCCCGGCAGGAGAACTATGTGGTTCAACGCGTTGTGCCATGTCGTTTGATTCCGATCAAATCGCTGCCCTCGAATGGCTCTACGTGAATCGCAATACCCCGGCATGGAACGAATTGGTGGCCGTTAATATGAGTCTAGGCGGTGGTTCATCAGCGAGTTTTTGTGATGATGAGCCACTCAAAGATGCTATCGACCAGCTACGCAGTGTCAACGTTGCTACGATTATTGCAAGTGGCAATGACTCAAAGACCAATGTTATCTCGTTCCCGGCCTGTATATCGACGGCGATTGCGGTGGGCTCCACTGATTTTTTTCTCCAGAGTAATGGTACATACAACGAGAATATTTCTTCGTTTTCGAATGCGCCAACCAATGCCAATAATGCTGCAAATTTAAATGGTGATCGTGTACTCGATTTGCTTGCGCCTGGGCAGAGCATCTATTCGTCCTATGCAACGAGCTCATACTCTAGCATGTCGGGCACATCCATGGCCACGCCCCATGTGGCGGGGGTGTGGGCATTGATGCGGAGTGTCAACCCTGATGCCAGTGTGTCCCAAGTATTGAATGCACTCTATACCACGGGACGCAATATTGTCGATACGCGTAGTGGTGGTTCGGTGACGGTGCCTCGTGTAAACGTGTATGATGCGTTGCTACAGTTAAACGGGGGAGTTATTGCGACTGCAACAGTGACACAAACGCGTACCCCTTCACACACTGCTACACCTACTAATACGGCAACACCAACCAATACACGTACCGCTACCCGGACGGCAACCAATACAGCCACCGTCACCGCTACCCGGACGGCAACCAATACGGCTACCGCCACCAATACCCGGACGGTAACCAATACGGCCACCGCCACCAATACCCGGACGGTAACCAATACGGCCACCAACACGGCAACACCAACCAATACACGTACTGCTACCCGGACCACCACAGCAACCAACACGCGTACGGCTACGCGCACGTCGACCAACACGTGGACGCCCAGCAATACACGCACGTCGACCAACACGCGCACGTCCACTAGCACGCGTACGGCCACCAGCACACGCACGGCCACACGCACAGCGACCAACACGTGGACGCCTAGCAATACACGCACGGCCACTAGCACGCGCACGTCCACTAGCACGCGCACGTCCACTAGTACGCGTACGGCTACGCGTACTGCGACGAGTACGCGTACAACAACGCCGACTCGTACAGAAACAAGCACGGTGACTGTCACACCTGAATAATGCCCACTTCATGCCAACGCGCCCATGTACCTGCAGGTACATGGGCGCGTTTGCGGATATGGTGTAACTTAATTAGCTCTGTACTGCTTCGAGTTCGATGGTGATTGTGATATCTTCGCCAACCAAGAAACCACCGGTTTCGAGGGCCACATTCCAGACTAAACCGTAATCAGTGCGATTGATGGTGGTGCTGGCATTGAACCCAGCGCTCGTGGTGCCCCACGGGCTTTTGGCTTTGCCGGTGAATGTCGTCTCGAGGACTACTGGGCGGGTCACACCCTTGATGGTCAAATCGCCATGAATTTTGCCGGTGGAGGTGCCAGTGACCTCGACCTTGGTGCTTTTGAATGTGATGGTTGGGTATGTGGCCACATCAAAGAAATCACCTGACGTCAAGTGACCATCGCGCTTTTCGTCGCGTGTGTTGATGCTGGCCACGTCGATGCTGACTTCGACGCTCGAGTTGACAGGATTGGTCTCGTCGATTGCGATGGTACCACTAAACTTGCTGAATTGTCCGCGGACCGTTGAAATCATCATATGCCGTACCGCAAACAAAATTTCGGAGTGGCTCGTGTCGATGTTCCATGCCATGATATTGAGCTCCTCTGCGTGTAGTTGCCAACACAGTGTTGGCTTGACATTCACACTATATCAAGGCGTAGTGAACACCAGCGTGAACAGTCCGTGAACATGTGATTTGCTGGGTTATTGGGTGATGTGATGACGTTGTTTGAGCGTCATAATTTGTGACAGCAATAAGGTGCGGCCACCATGACGTGCGAGTTGTTCGGCGGTGGTCAAATAGGTGATTGCTTGCTCTGTCGGGGTAATTGATGCCAGCCAGAT
>JACCDO010560893.1_pt1 | contig 41851 bp, 26 predicted proteins | sample 7446101 | NCBI WGS metagenome assembly JACCDO01 (sample SAMN15323440, study PRJNA562643) | freshwater metagenome | isolation source: river surface water | place: USA:Blue River Watershed | collected 2017-08-16 | reverse complement strand
TCCGGGCGCCGCCCCGTGCGGCGCCCGGACTTTATCACTCCCGCCCATGTCCCCGCGCCGTCTTCCCGCCCTGTCCCTCGTGTTCGCCGCCCTAGTCGGCGCGGTCGCCGCGTTCGCGCAGACGGCTCCCGTCCGTCCCGACGAACCCTTCGAGCCCGCGAAACTCTCGCTTCGCCGGATCGCAGTGCCCAAGCCCTCGAACCTCTCCGACTTCGTCGCCGACGAGAAGGCCGCGATCGTCCTCGGCAAGGCGCTCTTCTGGGACATGCAGGTCGGCAGCGATAGCCGCACGGCCTGCGCCTCCTGCCACTTTCACGCCGGCGCCGACAACCGCACCCGCGGCCAACTCAGCCCCGGCCTGCTCATCACCAACGCCAACGGCGAATCCGCCTCCGATCGCACGTTCCAGGTCGGCACTCCCGGCCACACGCTCCAACGCTCCGACTTTCCTTTCCACAAACTCGCCGATCCGAGCCGCCGCGATTCCGGCGTGATCCGCTCGTATAACGACGTCGTCGGCTCGCAGGGCGTCAACAAGTCCCGCTTCGACGGCCTCGACCGCTCCGGCACCGCGGTCCGCGAACAGGTCTCGCCCGTCACCGACCTCATCTACTCCTGGTCCGGCCAAAACACCCGTCAGGTCTCCCCGCGCAACGCCCCGACGGTAATCAACGCCGTCTACAACCGCCGCAATTTCTGGGACGGCCGCGCCCAGTCCGTGTTCAACGGCGTCAATCCCTTCGGCCCCCGCGATCCCGACGCCTACGTCTGGCGCGCGGTCAATCCCGTCCTCCCCGAGAAGGTCAAAGTCCGCATCGACCAGGCCGGCCTCGCCTCGCAGGCCGTCGGTCCCGCGCTCTCCAGTTTCGAGATGTCCGCCGCCGGCCGCGGATTTCCCGAGCTCGCCATCCGGCTACTCACGCAGCGCCCGCTGGCGAACCAGAAGGTCCACGCCAACGACAGCGTGCTCGGCCGCTACAGCCGCGCCGCCGGCGGCCTGACCGTCGCGACTTACGCCGAACTCGTGCGCGCGGCCTTCAAACGCGAATGGTGGCACGCGAGCGTGTTCGTTCGCGACGATGCCGACGAAGCCACCAAAGCCGCCCGCCGCGCCATCGCCGCCAACCTCGGTCTCACCAACCTCGACAACGACAACGCCCGCGGCCTCATCACGCGCGACTTCTCCGATCTCACGCAGATGGAGGCCAACTTCAGCCTCTTCTTCGGCCTCGCGATCCAGCTCTACGAGGCCACCCTCGTCTCCGACGCGGCCCCGATCGACCGCTTCGCCGAGGGCGACGCCGCCGCGCTCTCCCCGCTGCAGAAGCAGGGCCTCGATCTCTTCGTCAACAAGGCCAAGTGCGCCTCCTGCCACTCCGGCCCGACCTTCACCGCCGCCGCCGTCGGGCCCGACCCCGAGAACCGGATCGAGCTCACCCACCTCTCGCCCGGCAAGGCCGGCATCTACGATGCGGGCTACTATAACATCGGCGTCCGCCCGGCCCGCGAGGACCTCGGTCTCGGCGCGCTCGACCCCTTCCGTCAGCCGCTGGCCGAATCGCGTCTCGTGCCGCTCGGCGCCGAGCGTCGCGAAGCCCTCTCCGGCTACGCTGAATACTTCTTCATGTTCCCGACCGATATCCCGCTCGGCGACGGCTTCTTCAAGACGCCCACCCTGCGCAACGTCGAGCTCACCGCCCCCTACTTCCACAACGGCGGCCAAGGCGACCTCATGCAGGTGATCGAGTTCTACAACCGCGGCGGCGACTTCGCCGAGTTCGGGGTCAACGAGCAGATCCGTCCCCTCGGCCTCACCGCCCAGGAGCGCACCGCGCTGGTCGAATTTCTCCGCGCCCTGACCGACGAACGCGTTCGCTACGACCGCGCCCCGTTCGATCACCCGCAGCTCTTCGTGCCCACCGGCCCGGCCAACAACGCCACCGGCGAGACCCTCCTCGAATTGCCCGCCACCGGCGCCGCCGGCGGCCCCGCGCGGCCCAACTTCCTCGAGTAACTCCCTTTTTCCTCCCATGAAAAAACCCGCATCGCATCGCATGCTCCGCGCTTCCGAGAGCGCGGCCGCCGCCCTCCTCCTTCTGGGCGCAGCCGCCGTCCAAGCGCAGACCGTCAACCCGCGTCCGTCCACGCCTGACCTCGAACGCGTGATCGTCACCGTCCCCGGCGCCGACGACGGCAACAAAGCCTCCGGCAAGGACAGCAAGGGCACCGTGATCGTGCCGGTCCTCGGCAGCACCACCGGCGCGCCCACCACTCCGGCGACGACCACCGCGCCCGCCACCACGGGCGCCGCAGTCACCACGCCGACCACCACGCCGGCTACCGCCGCCAAACCGACGACGGCTTCCGGCACCGCCACCGGCACCGTGACCACGCCGACGGTGGTCGCCTCCGACGACAAAACCTCGGGCAGCTCCGGCAACTCCGGCTCCGGTAACTCCGGCTCCTCGGGCAGCAAGTCTGACGACAAGGGCTCGTCGTCTTCCTCGTCCTCCTCGTCCTCCTCGTCGTCCTCTTCGTCCTCTTCGTCCAGCGTCGCCGGCACGACCACGACCATCGACGACAAGGGCGGACTCAACAAGACCGGCACCGCGTCGTCCAACTCGACGTCCTCGTCCTCCGGCGCCGTCGTCGACGACAAAGGCGGCCTGAGCAAGAGCGGCACCGTCGCCTCCGGCAATTCCACCTCGACGACCGACGACAAGGGCGGACTCAACAAGACCGGCTCCTCCAATTCCGGCCCCGGCTCCGTCAACTCCGGATCCCGCCCCCAGCCGGTCGCGCACACCGTTTCGCCAAACGCCTCCGACACCGCCAAAGCGATCCAGACCGCACTGCAGAAATACGACGACAGTCGGAACGTCACTGTGGCGGAGCGCGCCGCGTTGGTGACCCGCCTCGAGGCGGCCAAGACCGAGGTCGAGCGCAAGGAAGTGCTCGAACGCCTCGAGCGCGAGCAGACCGCCCGCGAAGACGAGCGCCGCGAGACCGCGCGTCAGCTCCGCGACGACGTCCGCCGCGTGCGCAACCGCCCGGAGTCGGGTTCCTGATTCACCGCACCTGACGCAAGATCGCCCGCCCATGTTCGCCCTCCCCGTCGCCCGCGCCTGCCGCCGCACCGCCTTCCGGCTTCTGCCGATCGCGGTCGCTGCCGCCTGCGCCGGCGCGGCGGAGTCGCGCTGGGCGGGCGCTCCCGCCGCCCAAGTCCTGGTCGGACACACCGACAACGCCCTCCTTTCCTCCGTCGCCCCGCAGGCCAGCTGGTTCGGCGAGACCAAACTCGACTCGCTCTGGCGGCACGAAGCCGGCGAGCGCTGGCAGGCGACCGGCTACGTCGAAGCGACCTGGCGGCACTACGCCGCCGCCGACCTCGGGATCCGCGACCAAGGCGGCTGGCATGCCCGGGGCGAAGTGCGCTGGTCCCCGCTCGGCCGCGTCGCCCTCAGCGGAATCGCGAGCGGCTTCGGCGAGACCTCGATCGTGGATTTTTCGGAGACGACCGATACGCGCCTGATCGCCGTGGCCCGGCTGCGCGGCGGATCGCTGGGCTCCGTCGCCCGCCTCGAGCTTCATCGCACCCTCAGCTTCCAGGTCTCGGCACGCACCAGCCGCGTCGATTACCGCACGTTTTCCGGCGACTATTCCGCGCGCGAACCGGCCGCGCGCCTCGAGTGGCGCCCGCTCGCCCGGCTCACGCTGTCCGCCGGCTGGCGCGCCACCGACCGCGCCTATTCCGACCGCCCCCGCTACACCGCTGGCGGACGCGCCCTCGCGGGCACCCGCCTCACCCTCGATCACACCACCGCCGACGTCGACCTGCAGCTCGCGCTCGATGCGCGCGGGGCGACGCGGCTCGGCCTGCGCGGCAGCCGCGGCGAAGCGCGCGACGGCGCGTCGGGCTATTTCGATTACCGCCTCACGCGCGGCACCGTGCGCCTCGAACACCGCCAGGGCGCCTGGCGCTGGCTCGCCGAGTTCGGCCGCCACGAGCAGATCTATCGGGTGCAGACCGGCGGCACCGGCATCGCCCCGCCTCCCCGGCAGGCACGGCGCCAGCAACTCGAGGTGCAGGTCGAACGTCGCCTCACCTCCGGTTGGACCTGGCTGGGCGCATTCACGCGCGAGCAGGAGCGCGGCAATCTCGCGGAGTTCGACTACGCGGCCACCGTCGCGACGAGCGGTTTTCGTTTTTCCTTTTGAGTCCCATGCACCGGCCGCTTTTCCGCCTCTCCCGCGCGCCGCTCCGCGCTGCCTTCCTCTTTCTCGCCGCATGGTCGGTCGGGCTCGTCGGCCGGAGTCACGCCCAGTCCGACGGCACGCTGCGCTGGGCCTTCACCGGCCTGCCGGCCGCGACCGCGGGATCCATCGTCGCCGCGTCCACCGTGGCGCCGGACGGCACGGTCTATTTCGCCCTCGAGCTCGGCACCGCGACCAGCGCGGTGAAACGCGGCCGCCTCGTGGCACTCACTCCCGCCGGCGCCCAGAAATGGGTCTTCGAGACGCCCGACTGGATCGACTCGGCTCCCGTGATCGGCACGGACGGCACGATCTATTTCGGCTGCTGGGATTCGCGCCTCTACGCGCTGCGCCCCGATGGCACGCTGCGCTGGTCGTATCGCGCCGGCGGTTTCATCTCGGCGTCGCCCGCGCTCGGCGCCGGCGGCGAGGTGTATTTCGGCACCGGCAACGGCAACCTCTACGCCCTCGATGCGAACGGCACCCTGCAGTGGATCTTCCCGACGCTCTACTGGATCGATGCCACGCCGGCCGTCGGGACCGACGGCACGATCTACGTCGGCTCGCTCGACAACTCGCTCTACGCCGTCAGCCCGGCCGGCACGCTGCGCTGGTCCTACACCGCGGGCAACGACATCACCGGCGCCCCCGCCCTCGGCGCCGACGGCACGATCTACCTCACCAGCCGCGATCAGAAGCTGCACGCCATCGCGCCCGATGGCCGCGCGAAATGGACCTATGCCACTCCCGACTCGCTCGAGAGCGCACCCGTCCTCGCGGAAAACGGCGCCGTGATCTTCACCACCTCGGGTGGACGCGTCCATGCCGTGCGGCCCGACGGCACGGAGCTCTGGCGGTTTCCGGCCGCCGGCTCCCCGGGCCTCTCGCCGCTCTACGCCGCTCCCGCCGTCCGCAGCGACGGGTCGGTCGTTTTCGGTTCCAGCGACAACGCCGTCATCTGTCTCCGGCCCGACGGCACCCAGTTGTGGCGGACCGCCCTCGGCGATTGGACCGACGCCCCCATCTGCGTCGCGCCCGACGGCATGATCTACGTCGGTGCACTCGACAAGAAACTCTACGCGCTCCACGGCACCGTGCCGGCGTCCGCGGGAGCCTGGCCGCAGTTCGGTCGCGACGCGCGCCGCACCGGCCAGCAGGTCATCGGTGTCGCCGCGGCCACCGCCGGCCGCCTCGCCAATCTCTCCGTGCGCGCCACGGCCGGCGCGGGCGGCGACGCCTTGATCGTAGGCTTCGTCGCTGCGGGCACCGGCACCCGCACCTTGCTGCTGCGCGCGATCGGACCGACCCTGGCCGGCTTCGGCGTCAGCGGCGCGCTGGCGGATCCGCAGCTGATGCTGCTGAGCGGCGGCACCGTCGTGGAGCGAAACGACAACTGGGAAACCCAGGCGGCGGCGTCACGCGTGGCCGCGGTCGGCACGCAGGTCGGCGCGTTTCCCCTGCCCGCCAACACCGCCGATGCGGCCCTGCTTTCCACGCTCTCCGCCGGTGCCTACACGGCCCACGTGGTTTCGGGCGGCGGTGCCGGCACTGCGTTGATGGAAGTTTACGACGCTGGCGGCACCTCCGGCGCGCGTCTCGCCAACCTCTCGGCGCGCACCACGCTTCGGCCCAACGGCGGCGCGCTCATCGCCGGCTTCGTCGTGGAAGAAAAAACGCGCACGCTGATGATCCGCGCCGCCGGGCCCGTGCTGGCGGCATTCGGACTCACGGACGCCGTGGCCGACCCGCAACTGAAACTTTTCCGCGGCGCGGAACTGCTGGCCGAAAACGACAACTGGTCCGCCAGCGGCAGCCCGGAGCGGTGGCGGGCAGTCGATGCCGCGGTCGGCGCGTTTGCGCTGCCGGCCGGCAGTCGTGACGCCGCCCTCTTGGTCACGCTCCCCCCCGGCGCCTACACGGCGCAGGTCAGCGGCGTCGCCGGCGGCACCGGCACGACGTTGGTCGAGATCTACGAAGTGCCCTGATCGCGCGCGGTGGGCGCCGGCCGGCAACAAGGGCCGGAAGCGAAATCCTGGTGCCCGGAGAGGGTCTCGAACCCACACGCCTTTAGAGGGCGACGGATTTTGAGTCCGTTGCGTCTGCCAATTCCGCCATCCGGGCGGCGACCAGTGCGCGAACCGTATGTCGGACCCGTCCCCTGTCCACGCCAATTTTCTTTCCGAAATTTTTTGAACGTCACCGCCCTCTGCCGCGTCTTTCCCGTCGTTGGTTACCCGTTCTTTTTGGGAAGTTCATAGTTTGCAGTTCAAGTCGGCAAGGGCACCGGGGTCACTCCTGGTGCCCTTTCTGTTTTCAGGCCCCGCGCCGCCGCAGTCCCCGTCCGCCGCCTCACGCCACCACCCGGCCGTCGCGCAGATGGATGATGCGATCCGCCTTGGCCGCGATGGATTCGTCGTGCGTCACCAGCAGCACGCTCTTGCCCAATTCGCGCGTGAGATCGCGCAACAGATCGCACACCGCGTGGGCGTTGCGGCTGTCGAGATTGCCCGTCGGCTCGTCCGCCAGCACCACCGCCGGATCGTTGGCCATCGCGCGCACCACGGCTACGCGTTGCTGCTGTCCGCCCGAGAGCTGCGCCGGCCGATGCTGCAGCCGGTCGCCCAGCCCGATGCGCTCCAGGAGCGAGGTCACCCGCGCGCGCCCCGCCGCCTCCGCCTCCGCGCCGCGGATGCGCAACGGCATGAGCGCGTTCTCCAACGCGGTGAATTCCGGCAGCAGGTAGTGAAACTGGAACACAAACCCCAGCCGGTCCCGCCGCAGCTCGGCCCGCGCGTTTTCGTCCACGCCCGTCACGTCGCGGCCATCCAGCACGATCCGGCCTTCCGTCGGCGTATCGAGCAGGCCGACGAGATTCAGCAGCGTGGTTTTTCCGGAACCCGAGCTGCCCACCAACGCGACGAATTCCCCCGGCCCGATCGCGAGGTTCACGTCCTCCAACGCCCGCGTGGCGACGCCCGCGCCGCCATACACCTTTCCCACCCCGTGGAGCTGCAGCAGCGTCGGCATCGTCATTGGCCCCGGATCACGTGGATCGGATCCACGCGGCTCGCGTTCCACGCGGGATACAGCGACGCCAGCAACCCCGTGCCCAGCGCGAGCCCGACCGCGAGGCCGTAGTAGAAGGGCTCGTTCGCGATGGGAAACAACTGCGCCGTCCGGCCCGTCGCGCTCACCGGCACCTGGATCGACCCGAGCCAGGAACACAGCCCATACGCGACGCCGGACCCGATCGCCGCGCCCGCCGTGCAGACCGCGAGACCCTGCAGCGCGAAGATCGCGAGGATCTGCCGCGACTTCGTGCCGATCGCCTTGAGGATGCCGATCTCCTGGATCTTCCGCGTGACCGCCATCACCATGATGCTCGCCACCGCCAGGCCCGAGGCGAGGACCGTGAAGGCGATGATCATGTTGCTCGACTGCCCCTGCGCCCGGATGCCGGAAAGCACGCGCTGGTTGTCCCGCATCCAGTCGTTGATCTCGAAGGGCAGGTAAGCCTCCAGCCGCTCGCGCAGCCGCACCGCCGAGAAGACTTCCTCGATCTTCAGCCCCACGCGCGTCACCGCCGTGCCGAGATTCAGCAGCGACTGCGCATCCTTCAACGGCAGGAACAACGACGCGCGATCGAGCGCCGAGATGCCCGTATCCACGATTCCCGCCACGATGAAATCCGCCGTCACCGCCTCGCTGCTCAGCACCCGCACGCGGTCGCCGAGCTGCAGGTTGAGATCCTCCGCCAGCTTGTAGCCCACGACCGCCTCGCCGCCGTTCAGGCCGACGTAGCGGCCGGCGATCAGATTCGACTGCAGGTCGACCACGCGCGTGAAATCCGCCGGCGTCGCGCCGATGATCGTCACCGGCTTCCGGTTGCTCTCGCGCGAGACCACGCCCTGCCCCTCCGCCACCGGCACCCGCGCCACGACCCCCTCCGGCAGCAGTTCTCCCAACCGGGCCACCAGCGCGGGCCAGTCCTCGATCTTGCGCAGCCGCTGCTCGAGCTTCACCACCCGCCCGACATACAGCGGCGCCTCCGCCGCTGAAGCGCCCGGCAGCTCCCACGCCGCGAGCGGCACACGCTCCGGCGCGCTCACCACCACGTGCGGGATCATCGAAGTCGTGTCGTTGATGATCCGGCGCTGCAGGCCGCCGATCAGGGACGCGAGAAACACGATCAGCGTCACGCTCGTCGCCACGACGCCGAGCGTCAGCAGCGTCTGCCCGCGATTGTGCAGCAGCTGCCGCCGCGCCACCGAGAATTCGAATCGTCCGATCATGCCGCCGCCTCAGCGCTTCGCCCCCGCGGCATCGCCGCCACCCGCCTCCACGAAGCGGTAAGTCTTGTCGGTCTTCGCGGCCGCCGCATTCGCGGCCACCCGCGTGCCGGCCGCGATACTCTCCACCACGATCCATTGCGGGTTTTCCCCGAGCACCTTCACCTCGCGCCGCACCAGCCGCGCACCGTCCACCGCGAGCACCGCCGCCCCCGTGCGGTCGCGCAGCACCGCCGCCGCCGGCAGCACGGGTTTGTCGGTCCAGCGGTTGGACTCGATGCTCACATCCACGGTCATGTTGGGCAGCGCAAACTCCGGCAGCGGTCCCGGTTTCAGCCGCAGCCCCACCAGCCCGCGATCCCAATCCACCCGCGGCCCGATCAGCTGCAGCGTCGCGTCGAACGGCCGCCCGCGAAACGCCGGCGCCGCCACGATCGCCTTCTGGCCGACGCGCAGCTTGCCCAGATTGTTCTCGTCGGTCTCCACGTAGATTTCCTGCTCCGCCGTCTCCGCGACCCACACCAGCGCCTCGCCCGGCGTCACGCTCTGCCCCGGCTCGACCGCGCGTTTCACGACGAGTCCGTCGAACGGCGCCCGCACCTCGCGCCGGTCCGTCTGCCGCCGGATCAGCTCCGCCTGGAGCGTCGCATCCCGCAGCCGCGCCTGCGCCACCGCTACCGCCGCCGCGGTCCGCGTCCGCGTCGCGATCGCCCGGTCATGCTCGTCGTCCGACACGACCTTCTGCGCAAACAACTGCGCGAGCCGCGCCGCCTCGCGCTCCGCGAGCCCGCGGTCCGCCTCGGCCAGCGCCAGCTCCTTCTCCGCGGTCACCCGCCGCGCCTCCGCCTGCGCCAGCTGCTCCTCGAGGTCCGGCAGTTTCACGCGCACGAGCAACGCCCCCGCGCTCACGCGGTCGCCCTCCCGCACCGCCACCGTCTCGACCGTGCCCCCCACCTCGATCCCGAGCCGGCCCTCGCGCACCGCGCGGAGCTGCCCGCTCACCACGACCACCTCCGCCACTTCGCGCACCCGCGGCGCCACCACCGCGACCTCCTCCGGCGGACGCAGACGCGACCAACCCGCGAAGGCGGCCACCGCCAGCACGAGCAGCCAGAACCACGGACGGCGTAAAATCGACGCGAGGACCTTCATGCGGAAGTCCGCGACGATGCGGCGATCCTCCCCGACTGCAACCGCCCTCATCGTTTGCGCTCCTCCGGCGCAAACGGCGGGAGCCGGCCGCCGCTGGCGCCGTCCCGGCTTTCAGCTCGCGCGCCGCTCTCCGCCCCGCGTATGAACTCCGCCCCGTCGCTTTCCGCTCCGCGCCATGCCCGATTTCCGCGTCCACCGTCCGCCGTCGCCCCAGCCCGCCGCCGAGTTCGTGCTGTCGCCGGAGGAGTCGCACCACCTGGTCGCGGTCAACCGCGCGCGCGCCGGCGACACCGTGATCGCCTTCGACGGCCGGGGCACCGAATGGACCTGCGTCGTCGTGCACGACCGGAAGAACGGCGCCACGCTCCGCGTGCAGGCCACGCACGCGCGCCCGCCGCGGGCCTTCGCGCTCACGCTCGCCCAGGCCATGCCCAAAGGCCCGGCGATGGATGCCATCGTGCGCAAGGCCACCGAGCTCGGCGCCGCACGCCTCGTGCCGCTGCACTCGGACCGCACGCAGGTCCACCTCGACGACGACCGCTCCGACCGCAAGCACGACAAATGGCGCACCGCCGCCCTCGAGGCCGCCAAGCAGTGCGGCAATCCCTATCTCCCCGAGATCGCACCGCTCCAGGCGTTCGCCGATTTCCTGCGCCACGACCCCGCCGAGCTGAAACTCATCGCGAGCCTGCAGCCCGGCGCGCAGCCGCTGCCGGCCGCTCTCGCGGCCTTTCACGCGCGTCACGCCCGCTGGCCGCGCACCGCCGCGTGGGTCATCGGCCCCGAGGGCGACTTCTCGCCCGCCGAGCTCGCCGCCGCCACCGCCGCCGGCTTCGCCCCGGTCACGCTCGGACCGCTCGTGCTCCGCGCCGACACCGCGGCGACCTGCGCGCTCGCGCTGCTCGACTACGAGCTGCGCCACCGCCTCGGCGGCGCGTGAGCGCCTGCGCTCACCACGTGCCGCTCACGCCGAACTTGATGACGGTCGTGTAGAGATCGTTGCGCGTCTTGCGGTCCGGGATGTAGCGATATTGGTGGTTGGTCGGCGTGTTGAAGACGTTGATCACGTCGGCAAACACCGTGAGCCGCCGGTTGAACGCATACGCGAGGTTCAGATCCACCGGCGTGCTGCCCTTGTCGTAGGTGAGCCGCGACGGGTCGACGTTGTAGGTCTCCAACCGATCGCTCGAGTAGTTCATCTTCACGCGCACGGTCACGCCGTGCGCGATGTAGGAGATGCCGACGTTGCCGGTGCGCGGGGTGAAGAGCGGTAGCTGCCCGCCGGTCAGCCGCGCCCCCGGCGTGCCGTAGTCGCCCTCGGTCTGCAGCCACGTCATGTTGAGGAACGCTCCGAAGCCGCGCCAGAACCCGCGGAGATGGCTGAACTGCTGGCTGTAGGAAAACTCGAGCCCGCGGATCTCCGCCGCGCCGCCGTTGTTGTCCGTGGTGAGCGTGTAGCCGTTGTAGCTGTCGCCGAAAATGCTCCCCGGGCCGATCGTGCCGGCACTCGCCCGGTAGATGAAATCGGTGATGTTCTTCTGAAAAACGCCCACCGACACCAGCCCCGCCGGCTCGAAGTAATACTCCAGTCCGAGGTCGAAATTCTCCGAGCGCTGCGGCCGCAGGTCGGGGTTGTTCGCCGTGATCGTGAGGTTCTCGTTGTTCACGGTCATGTCCGGCACGATCTGCCCGAAGTTCGGCCGGCCGATGCCGGTCGAGAAACTCGCGCGCGCGAGCACGCCGCGTGTCAGCGCATACTTGAAGTGCACGCTGGGGAAATAATCGCGATAGTCGCCCTCGGCCGCGGTGCGGTTCCCATATTCCGCGCGGGAGCGGCGCACCGTCTCCTCCGGCGTGAGGGCCCCGGTGAAGGCCGCGCGCAGCGCCCGCTCGGCGGCAGTGATCTCCTGCTTGAAACCCCGCCCTTTGAACGCGGTGTCCTCCATCCGCACGCCAGTCACGATGCCCAGCCGGCCGAGCCGCACCTCACCCTGCACGTAGGCCGCGATCACACGCTCCTCCGCCACCGAATCGAGCCGGATCGATTCGCGGGTGGTGAACGCCAGATCCTCCCGGAACAGCTGCGGCGACGTGTCCATCGCCGCCCGCAGCTCGGGCAGCTTCAGGAACTGCAGGCCGCGGGGATAATCGAACGCCACATGCGTATACCCGGGGTCGAAGAAACGGTCGAGATTGTCGTCGTTGCTCGCGCCGACCGGCCCGGCGACACCATTGGGCCCCACGTAGCTGAACATGCGGCGGTTGGTGTCGCGCTCCCGCCGCTGGTCCCGCAGCCGCAGGCCGGTCTTCCACGCCGCAGGCAACGCCACCGGCAGCGGCTTCCGGAAGTTGACCTGCGCACCCACCATCCGGTCGTTCCCCTCGTTGTTGAGGCGTTCGATCGAAGTCATGGTCGAGTTGCGCGCGTCGAAGATGTCCGGCCCGCTGATCTGGGTAAGCGTGAAATAATTGTGGGTCCGCGAACGATCCTGCCGGAAACCGACGCCCGCCACCGTCCGCTGCGGGATGAAGCGCGTCTCCGTGCCCTGCGAGGGCGAGAAATTCGCCGTGAAGTCGAGCTTGCCGCCCCAGACCGTGCTCTCGCCGCCGACCGCGAAATTGAGCGTCGCGACGTCCCGGTGCCGCAGGTTCTGGTTGAACGTAAAGGTCTGATTGCGGGTCTCCGTCACCTTGGCGCTTGCGGAAACGATGTTCGCCGCCGTTGCCGTGCTGAGCGTCGGCTGGCGCCGGTTCAGCTGGTCCTCGTAGAGCGAATACATGGTGTTGAAATACACGCGCGTATCCGCCCCCAGCTTGTAATCGAAACGCAGCCCGAGGCCCGCCCGCATGTGCTTCAGCTGGTCCTGCCCCCAGTTCGCCGCGCTGAAGAAGACCGGCCGGCTCGTGTCCGTCGTGCGCTCGTAGTCGAGATTGCTCCGGTCGCGCGGCTTGTGCGACTCGTTGTAACTCGCCGTGAGCATCACGCCGAGCCGGTCGCCGAGCACGTCGGAGTAGCTCAGGTTGCCCATCGGCCGGAACGACTTCTGGTCGAGGTTGTAGGAGTTGCCGAAGGTGTAGCTCGCCCGCCGACCCTTGCGGTCGAGCGCGCTCTTGGTCTTCAGGTTCACCGCGCCGCCGATCGAGTCGGCATCCATGTCGGGCGTCGCCGCTTTGGTGATCTCGATCGTCTCGATGAAATCCGCCGGCACCTTGTCGATCTCGAACGACCGGTTGAAGTCGCGCGTGGAGCCGTTGGCTCCGCGGGTGCCGTCGATGCTGACCGCGTTCATGTTGGCGTCCACTCCGCGGATCTGGATCCGGATGATCTCGCCCTCCGACTCCTCCTTCGAGACGCCGGGCATCCGGAGCAGGAAATTGCCGAGGTTCAGGTCAGCGATCGTGCCGAAGGCGTCGGACGAAACGACGTCCTTCACGTTGCCGGCGTTGCGTCGCTGCGTGATCGCGAGCGCGTTGCCCTCGCGCTCACCCTCCACCACGAACTTGGAAAGCCGATACACGCCCGAGGTCAGCCCCACATCCACCGTCTGCACCGCGCCGGCCGTCACCCGCACTTCGACCGTGCGCGGGTCGAGTCCGGCATACGTGGCCGTGAGCTGATAGGCACCCGGGGCCAACGGAGGAAAGAGGAAGCGCCCGTCGCGGGCGGTGAGCACGGACGCCCCGCCCGGCTGCAGGGTCACCTCGGCACCCTCGAGATTGGCGGCCGTGGCGAGGTTGCTGACGGTGCCGGCGAGGGTGCCGGGAACTTGAGCGTGCGCCGCCAAGGCAAGGGCGACGAGCGGAAGACCGAGCAGGAGGAAACGGCGCAACGCCGAGAGGGAAACCGCTGGGAGCAGGGGCATGGGTGTGGGGTGGCCACCGTAGCCGGGGCGGCAACGCCGCCGGGACCGCTGCAGCCGGGTTGGGTTGGGCACGTCGCGGGGTGCGACGTGAGGGGCGCCGGAAACAGAAGGCCTGCTTCCGTTCCGCGCAAGCTCCACGATACCGACGGGCAAATCGTCCGCTAAGCCCGCGTCAGCGCCGCGAGGTCGAGCGTCCGCCACGCTTCACGCGTGATCCCCGCGTGCATCGTCACCTGCACGCGCGGCCCGTCCACCGTCACGATCGCGTAGCCCGGCACATCCGCATACGCAAACGCCCGCACAAATTTCCGCTCCGCCTCGTAAACCGCACGGCGCTCCGCCTCGTTGGCCGGCGAGAACTGCGGTTCCACCTTCACCTGGTCGCCCGTGTAGGCGTCGATGCCGTCGAGCGGATCCTTCGGTTTCACCTGCGGCGCACTGAGCACGCTGCTGAGCGCAAACTGCGCCAGCGCCCCCTTGCCCGCGCGGCGCGCGAGCGTGTTGTAGCGATGGATGTGTCCGCCGAGCACCAGCGCCTGCTGGTCGCCGAGCAGCGCGAGCAACTTCTCCCGCCGCGCCCGGTCGCGCGCTTGGGCAAAAATATGCCACGTCGACCGCGCGCCATACGGCACCACGGGCGGATGCACCACGACGAAGAGATGCTCCGCCGTCCGCTTCGCCGCCAGCGCCTCGAACCAATCGAGGCTCTTCGTCGCCTCATACGCATCGAAAAACGCGAACTGCGCGCTCCCGCACCCGACCGCGTAGCTTCCGCTCGTCACCGCCGCCGCGGCCGCATCGAGCGCCCGCGCGTTCTCGCTCAGGAAGGGATGAAACACCGCGCCAAACGCCGCCACCGCACCCGGCCCCGTGATGTCGTGATTTCCCTTCGTGAAAAGAAACGGCACGCCCAGCCCGGCTTCGCGCACGAACTCCACCGCCTCCCGGTTGTGCCGCAGCGCCAGCTCCTCCGAGCCGCACAGACCTTCCACCAGATCTCCCGCCTGCAGCACGAAGTCCACCCGCGTCGCCGGGTCGCGGTTCAGCTCCGCGATCCGCTCGCGCAGGTGCGCAAACAGGAGCGGCATCACCTCGCGCGTCTTCCGGCTGTAATCCTGGATCTGCCGCACATCGTTCGGCTTCTCCTTCGTCACCCACGCCATGTCGTGGTGCTCCAGCCGGTCGAAGTGCAGATCGCCGAGCAGCACAAACGAGCAACGTCGCCGCCCCGCCGCGGCCGCCGCTGCACCCGCGATCGGTCCGCCCAGCGCCAAAGCCGCCGCCGCGCCGGCACCCCGTTGCACAAATCGACGTCGCGAAAGCACTGCGTTCATGCGAGAAAGTGCGTCCACCCTCGCCATGCCCCGGGGCCACGTCAGCTCCAAAGACTTCGGCGCCCACACCCCATTTCCCTCCGCCCATGTCGTCGCTCGTCCACCGCCGGATCGCCGGTGCCGTCGTCACCGTGACCCTCGACCGCCCCGCTCAGCGCAACGCCCTCGATCCCGCGTTGCTCGAGCAGCTCGTCGCCGCGCTCCGCGCCGCCGTCGCCGATCCCACCCTCCGCATCCTCGTCCTCCGGGGCGCCGGACCGGTCTTCTGCTCCGGACTCGACCTCGCCGCGGCCAGCGCACCGGGCCAGGCCGAACGCTGCATCCGCCCGATGCGCGACGTGCTCGAGCTGCTCGCCGACTCGCGCCTCGTCTCGATCGCCGCCATCCAGGGTGCCGCCATCGCCGGCGGCGCGGGGCTGGCGAGCGCGTGCGATTTCGCGCTGGCCACGCGTGACGCCACGTTCGGCTTCCCCGAGGTCCGCCGCGGGATCGTGCCGGCCCTGCTCGTCCCGTTTCTCCGCCGCCAGCTGCGCGAACGCGATGCGCGCGAGTTCCTGCTCCTCGGCAAACTCTTCGCCGCACCGCAGGCGCTCGCCGCCGGCCTGATCAATCGCGTGGTCGACGACGAGGCCGCGCTCGAACTCGAACTGCGCCGCACGATCGGCGCGCTGCTTGAAGCCGGACCCGAAGCCCTCGCCGAGACCAAGCGCCTCCTGCGCGCCGCCTGGCCCTCCCCGCTCGCGGCCGACCTCGACACCGCGGCGGCGATCCATCTCTCCGGCCGCGATGCCTCCGAAGCGGCCGAAGCCCTCGCCGCCTCCCGCGCGAAACGCCCGCCCGTCTGGGCCCCGCGCTGACCGGCGTTCTTCCGGTCCGGCAAGCGGAAGCCGGCCCGCGACGACTCGTCCGGCCCCGCCACCCATTCCTCCGCGACCCGCGGCAGCCCCCCGCCTCATTTCACGTATTACGTGAAATTCCCCCGGCCGCGCTTCGTCGCCCGGCGGCCGGCCGCGCGCGCGATATCGCGTTGCCCCGCGGAGCGCCCGCGCCTCACATCGGCCCGCGCTCCGCCCTTCCACTCCGCGCCATGCCGATGCCCCTCCGTTCCGTCCGCCCGTCCCGCATTGCCCGCCACCTGCTCCCGCCGCTCGCCGCCGCCTGCGCGCTGGCCCTGCTCCCGCGTCTCCAGAGCGCGGATACTCCGCGGGCATCGTTCAAATTCGCCACCCAGACCCTCACCGTCCCCGCCGGCTTCACCGTCGAACAGGTCGCTGCTCCGCCGCTCGTGAACCGCCCGATCTCGATCGCGTTCGACCCCGAGGGCCGGCTCTACGCGACCGATTCCTCCGGCCTAAGCGACCGCGCCCCGGTGCAGTTCGAACAGAAGCCCCACCGCATCGTCCGGCTCGAGGACACCGACGGCGACGGCCGCTACGACAAGTCCGTCGTCTTTGCGGAGAACATGATGTTTCCCCAAGGCGCACTCTTCCACGAGGGCTCCCTCTACGTCGGCGCCCCGCCCCACATCTGGAAACTCACCGACACCAACGGCGACGGCGTCGCCGACGAGCGCGTCGCCTGGTATGACGGCAAGACCCTCACCGGCTGCGCCAACGACCTCCACGGCCCCTATCTCGGCCACGACGGCTGGATCTACTGGACGAAAGGCGCCTTCGCCGAGCAGACGCACCCGCTGCCCAACGGCCGCACCATGGTCTCGCGCGCCTCGCACATTTTCCGCGCCCGGCCCGACGGCTCCGGCCGCGAACCCGTTCTCACCGGCGGCATGGACAACCCCGTCGGCCTCGCCTTCACCGCCACCGGCGAGCGCATCCTCAGCGGCACCTTCTTCCAGGTCGGCACACCGGGAAAACGCGACGGCCTCATCCACGCGATCTACGGCGGCGTCTACGGCAAGGACCAGGCGGCCATCGTCGGCCACACCCGCACCGGCGACCTCATGCCGATCATGACGCACATGGGCGCCGCCGCCCCGTGCGGCTCGACCGCCTACCGCAGCGGGCAGTTCGGCGCCGAGTTCTCCGACAACCTTTTCGTCTGCTACTTCAACCTCCGCAAAATTTCCCGCCACCAACTCGCCCCCGACGGCGCCACGTTGGCCACCACCGACACGGACTTCGTCACCTCCGACCACCCGGACTTCCGCCCCACCGACGTGCTCGAGGACGCCGACGGCAGCCTCCTGATCGTCGACACCGGCGGCTGGTATAAAATCTGTTGCCCCACGTCCCAGCTGGCGAAGCCCGACATCCTCGGCGGCATCTACCGCGTGCGGCGCTCCGGCGCGCGCAAGACGGCCGACCCGCGCGGACTCAACATCGCGTGGACCAACCGCTCCACCGCCGATCTCGCCAAACTCCTTGCCGACCCGCGCCCGTATGTCGTCGACCGCGCGATGCACGAACTCGGCAGGAAGGGCCCGCCCGCCGTGGCCGCGCTGCAGACGCATGCGCTGAAATCTCCGGCCGCCGCCACCCGGCGCGCCGCCCTCTGGACCCTCGGACGCATCGAGCATCCGGAGGCACGTGCCGCCGCCCGCGCCGCCCTGGCCGACGGCGATGCCGGCGTGGTGCACACCGCACTCCAGATCCTGAGCCTGCAACGCGACGCCGACGCCGCTCCCGCCCTCACGCGTCTCCTTAACCACGCCGATGCGGCCATCGTCCGTCTCGCCGCCGAAGCGCTTGGCCGCATCGGCGCTCCGACCGCCCCCGCCGCGTTGCTCGCCGCCACCGCCCGGCTCGCGCCCGCCGGCGCCGAACCCGCCGCCACCGCGACCGGCACGCCGGACGAGCCCGGCCGCCGCACGCTCGAACACGCGCTCATTTACGCCCTGATCGAAATCGCCCGCACGCCGGAGTTGTTCTCCGCGCTCGCTCCCGGCACGTCCCCCGGCGCCACCCGCGCCGCACTGGTCGCACTCGACCAGATCCCCGACAGCGGCCTCAAGCCGGAACACGTGCTGCCCTTCCTCACCGCTCCGATCCCGCAGCTCCGCCAGACCGCCGGCTGGATCGTCTCCCATCGCCCCGAGTGGGGCGACGCCCTCGCCGGCTACTATCGCACGCGCCTCGCCGCTCCGCCCGCCGCCGACGAAGAGTCCGCGCGACTCGAGACCCAGCTCACCCAGCTCGCCAAAGCCCCGCAGATCCAGGAACTGCTCGCCGCCACCGTCCAGACCGGCGACGCCCCGGCCTCCGCCCGCCAACTCGCGCTCCGCGCCATGGCCGGCGCCGCGTTGAAGGAAGTGCCGGCGCGCTGGTTCGACGTCCTCGCCGCGCTGATCGCCGCCCCCGCGGATTTCCCGCTCGCCCGCCAGGCTGTCGCCACCGCCCGCTCCCTCGCGCTCCCCAGGACTCCGCCCGCCGCGCTCGTGCGCGCCCTCGCCGCCGTCGGCCGCACCGCCACGCTCCCCGCCGAGTTGCGGCTCGAAGCCCTCGCGATCGCGCCCGCCGCGCTCGGCCCGATCGACACCGCGGTGTTCGACTTCCTCCGCGCCCACCTCGACGCGAAACACGCCATGCTGCTCCGCTCGTATGCGGCCACGGCGCTCGCCCGCGCCCCGCTCACGCCGGCCCAGCAGCTCGCACTCGCGGATGCGATGCGCACCGTCGGTGCGATCGAGGCGCCGAAACTGCTCCCGGCTTTCGAGCGCGCCGCCAACGACGCCCTCGGAGCCCGCCTCCTCGCCGCGCTGCAGGATTCTCCCGCCCGCGCCGGCCTCCGCGGCAACGTCCTCAAACCCGTCCTCGCGAAATATTCCCCCGCCATCCGCGAGCAGGGCCAGGCGCTCATCGCCTCGCTCAACGCCAACGCCGCCCGGGAAAACGCCCGCGTCGACGAGCTCCTCGCCTACGCGAAAAAGGGCGACATCCGCCGCGGCCAAGCCGTGTTCAACAGCGAGAAGACCGCCTGCCTGCTCTGCCATCAGTCCGGCCACGCCGGCGGCAAGTTCGGTCCCGATCTCACCAGCATCGGCCGGATCCGCGACGAACGGGAATTGCTCGAGGCCATCGTGTTTCCCAGCGCGACGTTCGTCCGCGGCTACGAGCCGATGATCGCCACGCTCCAGTCCGGCGACGTCCATACCGGCATCCTGCGCAAGGACGCGCCCGAGGAGATCATCCTCGCCACCGGCCCCGACTCCGAGCAACGCCTCGCGCGCCCGGCCGTGAAGGAACTGCAGCCCGGCACCTTCTCGTCCATGCCGCCCGGCATGGACGCCGTGCTCACGCCGCAGGAGCTCGGCGATCTGGTCGCGTTTCTGAAATCGCGGCAGTAACGGCCGGCGCCCGCGCACCGGGGCGCCCGGGTGCCGTCACGGTCACCGCGCCAACTGCGCGATCACCGCCTCGACTTCCCGCACGGAGTTGAGGCGGAAGAACCGACCCTCGGCCCGCGGCATCTCCTCCACCCGCTCCGCCGCCCACGTGATGTGATACGGCACATAGGCGCCGGCTCCGCCCAGCGCGAGCACCGGCACGATGTCGGACTTGAGCGAGTTGCCGACCATCAGGAACCGATCCGCCGTCACGCCGTGCCGCCGGAAAATGGCCGCATAGGCGCCCTCGTCTTTCTCCGACACGATCTCCACCGCGTGGAAATGCGCCGCGAGTCCCGACCGCGCGAGCTTCCGCTCCTGGTCCCGCAGGTCGCCTTTCGTGATCAGCAGCAGCCGGTGCGTGCGCGAGAGCGTCTGCAACGTTTCCGTCACGCCCTCGAGCAGCTCCACCGGGTGCGCGAGCATCGCGCGGCCGAGCCCGATCAGCTGGTGGATCTCGTCCGCGCGGATCGCGCCGTTGCTCAGCTGGATTGCGGTCTCGATCGCGGAAAGCGTGAAGCCCTTGATGCCGTAGCCGTAGAGCTCGAGGTTGCGCATCTCCGTCGCGAACAGCGTCCGGTCGACCGTCGCCGCATCGTGGAAACGCGCGAGCAGCGCCCGATACTGCTCGTGCGTTTTTTCGAAGATCGACTCGTTGTGCCAGAGCGTGTCGTCGGCATCGAAGCCGAGCGTGAGTGCGTGGGACGCCATGCGCCCGACTCCATGCGTTGCCCCGCCGGCCGCAAGCCCGCGTCAGCGGGAGGTCAGATGCCAGTGCCCGCACAGCGGGCACCGATACGCGCTGCGTTTGCTGCCGACGCCGGCCAGCGCCGCCGCGTCGAGCGCGTCGCCCTGCGAACGATAGCGGCGCTTCCGGATGCACATGCGTTCCCGTTCGTCCCGGGTGGGTTTCTTCATGCCGCGAAACTCATCCACCCGGATCGCGGAAGGCAACGCCCGCACTACGCCGGGCCGCGGCGCCACCGCTTGGCTCCGCGCCGACTCAGCCGGCAGTCGTCGCTTCGTCGCGCAGCACCTTCGCATCGACCACGAAGGGCCCGGCCGGAACCAGGCTCGCCGCGAGCACAAGGGCCGTCTTCTTCCACGGCCAGTCCCGCTCCACCGCGGCCTGGATCGCCGCCAGAACGTAGAGCATGAACAGGATTCCGTGCGCCATGCCGACGACGCGGACGGCGAGCGGCCAGTCCGCGAAATACTTCAGCGGCATGGCGATCAACAGCAGGACAAGAAACGACACCGCCTCCCAGAATCCGATGAAGCGCAGTCGTCCGAGGGTGGTCTTCAAGGCGTGCATCGCGCGACTAGGTCGCGGGGCCGCGCCCCTGTCCAGTCGCCAGCCGGTGGAATGCCCGCGCGGCATTTCCAGCCGCGACGGGCATCGGCGTTCACCAGATCTTCGCGCGCGCTTCCGGCGGCCGCCACATCTTGTCGCCTTCCTTGATCCCGAAGGCGGCGAAGAATTCCGGCAGGTTCACGAGCGGGCCGAAGGTCCGGAACTCGCCCGGCGAATGCACGTCGGTCTGCAGCAGCGTCTTCATCCGGTCCTCGCGCGTCTTCGTCCGCCAGACCTGCGCCCACGAGATGAAGAAGCGCTGCTCGGGCGTAAACCCGTCGATCAGCTTCCGCTCCTTGCCCCGCAGCGAGCGCTGCAGCGCCTCGTAGGCGATCGAGACGCCGCCGAGATCGGCGATGTTTTCGCCGAGCGTGAGCTGACCGTTGATCGCGATGCCGGGCAGCGCGAAGTAGCCGTTGAACTGCTCCACGAGCTTCTGCGCGCGTTCCTTGAAGGCGGCCGAGTCCTCCTTCGTCCACCACTCGGCGAGATTCCCCTTCGCATCGTAGAGCCGGCCCTTGTCGTCGAAACCGTGCGTGATCTCATGCCCGATCACCGCGCAGATCGCGCCGAAATTCACCGCGTCGTCCATGGTGGGATCGAAATACGGCGGCTGCAGGATGCCGGCGAGAAACACGAGCTGGTTGGCGGAGGGTTGGTTGTAGGCATTGACCTCGTGCGGCGTGCGCAGCCACTCGTCGCGATCGAAGGGCTTGCCGAATTTCGCCAGCTGCCGCCGCGTCTCGAATTCCGCCGCCGCGCGCACATTGGCGTAGTAGCTGTCGCGCGTGATGCTCAGGCCCGAGTAGTCGCGCCACTTCGGCGGCGCGCCGACCATCACGCGATACGACGCGAGCTTCTCCAGCGCCTTGGCCTTCGTCGGCTCGGTCATCCAGTCGAGCCCCTTGATGCGGTCGCGCAGCACTTCCTTCATCAGCGCCACTTTCTCGTCGAGCCGGGCCTTCACCGTCGGCGGGAAATACTTCGCCACATACAGCTCCGCCACCGCGTAGCCGATCTGCGGATCCATGCGCTTCGCCACCCGCTGCCAGCGCGGCTCGGGCTGCGGCGTGCCGTTCAGCTCCTTGCTGAAGAACCGGAACACCTCCGCCTCGAACGGCGCCGCGAGAAACACCGCCGCGTCCTGGATCGCATGATAACGCAGGTAGGTGCGCCAGGTCTCCAGCGGCTCCGACTTCAGCAGCTCGCCCACGCGCGCGAAAAACTTCGGCTGCTGCACGATGATCTCCTTCTCCGAGGCCGGCACCAGCGCCGCGCGCAGATAGAGCTCGAGCGGAAATCCCGGCATGCCCGCCGCCGCGTCGGCGACCGACAGCTTCGTGTAATTCGCCAACGGGTCACGCAGCTCGGTCGGCGCCTTGGACACTTCGGCCAACTTGGTCTCCAGCGCCATCACGGTGGCGGCGTCCTTCTTCGCCTGCTCCGCCGGCGTGCCCGCCAGCGCGAGCAGTTTCGCCACGTGCTCGACGAACCCTTCCCGCGCCTTCGCGTGCTTCTCGTCGAAATAGAAATCGCGCGTCGGCAGGCTCAGCCCGCCTTGGGACAGATAGAAGCGGATCGCGGAGTTGTCCTTCAGGTCCGCATAGATGAAGCCGCCGAAGAGCGGCGTGCCGACGTGCACGTGCGCATCCGCCACGTGCCGGATGATGTCGTCCACGCTCTTGATCGCCGCGATCCGCTCGAGGTCCGGCTGCACGGGCTTCAGCCCGGCCGCGTCGATCGCCGCCGTGTCCATCGCCGAAGCGAAAAACATCCCGACCTTGTGCCGGTGCGTGCCCGGCGCGCCCGGGTTGGCCGCGGTATCCTCCAGCAGGCCGCGGATCCGGAGCCAGTTGTTCTGGCCGAGCGATTCGAACGCGCTCCACCGCGACTTGTCCGCCGGGATCTCCGCGCGCGCCGCCCAGCCGCCCCACGCGAATTTGGCAAAGTCGGTCCGCGGATCGACCGTCCGGTCCATCAGGTCCACGTTGAAACTCAACGGGACAATCTCATCCGCCGCCGGCGCGGCGTTCACGGCGAAGCCGGCGCAACACAGCGCACCGGCCCAGAGGGAACGAAGCAATTTCATGGTGCCGGGACGTTTGGCGGATCGGCCCGAAAGGCAATTCGCACGGGATGAACGGTCCGAATCCCGCGCCGAACTGCGTCCTTCCCCCCCGCCCGACGCCTGCCCCCGCGTCATCCGCGGTGCCACCTCAGCCGGTGGGCGGGGTGCCCTCACCCTGCTCGCCCACGCGCGCCATCCGGCGCGCGTCCCGGCTCACCACCCCGCGCCCTTCGTCTTCGTCCGCACCCGCAGCAGGAACATATCGGCCGTGATGTAGAGCACGCTGCCGTCGTCGCCCCAGTTGCAGTTCGCGGTCGCCTGGCCCGTGTTGATCCGTCCGAGCAGTTTCCCCGCCGGCGAGATCACGAGGATTCCGCCCGGCCCGCTCGACCACACGTTGCCCGCGCGATCGACCTTGAGCCCGTCGACCAGCCCGCGGTTGCCGTCCTTCAGCAGCGGCTGCGCATCGAAAAACGTCCGCCCGTTGGCCAGCGTGCCATCGGCCTTCACGTCATAGGTCACAAGCCGCGTCGCCTTCCCGTCGCTCACGCCCACGTAGAGCACTTTCTCGTCGGGCGAGAACGCCAGACCGTTGGGAAACGTCAGCTCCTTCTCGAGCAGCGTGACCTTGCCGTCGTTGCCGATCCGATACACGCCGTTGAACGCAATCTCCTTCAGCGGCGAGTTGTTGATCCCCTCCAGCCCGTAGGACGGATCCGTGAAATATACCTCGCCCGTCCGCTTCACGATCAGGTCGTTGGGGCTGTTGAATCGCTTCCCTTCGTAGCGGTCCGCAAGCGCGGTGAACTTCCCGCCTTCGTAGCGCGCCACGCGCCGCTCGCCGTGCTGGCAGATCAGCAGCCGGCCCTGCCGGTCCAGCGTCATGCCGTTGCCGCCCGGCTCGCGGAAGCCCGCCTGCGGCGTGAGCAGCCCGCTCGGTTTCAGGAAGATCTCCGCGCGCGTCATGCCCTCCTTCCAGCGATACGCCGTGTTCTCCGGCACGTCCGAGAAGACCAGTTCGCCTTTATACCACACCGGCCCCTCGGACCAATTGAAGCCCTCGGCGAGCTTCTCGATCGCGACGTCGGCCGCGAGCAGTTGGTCGATCGCCGGATCGAAGCGCTCGATCCGACCCTGGAAGGCGGGGATTTTTTCGGCAGCCATGACGGAGAAGGGGGCGCTGGCGAGCGTGGCGGCAACCAGCAGGGGCAGGATGGGTTTCATGCTCGGGACTCTCTCTGCGGCGCCCGCCGCGGCGAAGCAATCCCTCTGTTGCCGCGCGGCGCCCGATCCGCCGGACGTCTTGCGCCCCGCGCGTCCGCCCGCATCGTTTCCCGCCCGTCCGATGAAATACACGCCCGCCAAGCCGCCGCTCACCGGTGAGACCCTCGAGTCGCTCACCGCGCGGCTGCGCGCCCACGGCGAACCCGCGTTCCGCGCCCGGCAGATCCTCGACTGGCTCTACAAGAAACGCGTCCGCAGCTGGGACGGGATGACCAATCTCTCCAAGCCCCTCCGGGCCTGGCTCGCCGAGACCTTCGAGCTGATCCCTTCCTCGCTCGTGCTCCGCAAGCAGTCCGAGGACGTCACCGACAAGCTCCTCCTCGAACTCGGCGACAAATCCCTCATCGAGACCGTCATCATCCGCGCCCCGCAGGAGGGCGTCGGCGTCGACCAGTCCCGCAAGACGATCTGCATCTCGACCCAGGTCGGCTGCGCCATGGCCTGCGCCTTCTGCGCCAGCGGCCTTGCCGGTCTCAAACGCGACCTCGAGGCCGGCGAGATCGTCGCCCAGCTCCTCCACGTCTGCCACCGCGAGGACGAACGCAGCCCGCGCGCCCGCCCCGAACTCGCCTCCTTCGACAACATCGTCGTCATGGGCATGGGCGAGCCGCTCGCCAATTACGACGCCGTCATCCGCGCGCTCACCATCGTGAACGCCGAGTGGGGCCTGGGCTTCGGCGCCCGCCGCATCACCCTCTCCACCAGCGGCCTCGTGCCCAAGATCCTCAAGCTCGCCGACGAGCCCCTCGGCTTCCGCCTCGCCATCTCGCTCCACGGCGCGACCGACGAGGTCCGCGAGAAGATCATGCCCGTCAACCGGGCCTTCCCGCTCGCGAAGCTCATCCCCGCGATCCGCACGTTTTCCGAGAAACACGGGCGCATGGTCACGCTCGAGTTCATCCTCATCGAGGACATCAACGACTCCCTCGAACAGGCGGAGAAACTCCGCGACATCGCGCGCGATCTCCACGCGCACGTGAATCTCATCCCCTACAATTCCGTCGCCGGCCTGCCGTGGAAACGCCCCAGCCTCACCCGCCAGGAGCGTTTCGCCGATATTCTCCGCGCCGCGCGCATCTCCGTCACCCTCCGCCGCGAAAAAGGCCACGACATCGACGCCGCCTGCGGCCAGCTGCGCCTCCGCACCGAGAAGGAACGCGAGCTGACCACCGCCGGCTGACGCCGCTCACCGCGCGGAGCTCTCGAGCCAGGCGGCAATCCCCGCCGCCGCCTTCCGTCCGTCGCGCACCGCGTGCACCACGAGGCTCGGCCCGCGCACGGAATCGCCGCCGGAGAAAACGCCGGCCGCACTCGTCATCTGGCTGCGGTCGACTTTCAGCCCGCCCCACTCGTCGGTCACCAGCTGCGCAAAGTCGCTGCCTTTCGGGAACGGCACCGGGTCGAAGCCATACGCCACCAGCACGACGTCCGCCGCGACCGTGAACTCCGACCCTGCGACCGGCCGCGGCTTGCGCCGGCCCGAGGCATCCGCCGGGCCCAGCTCCATCCGCACGCAACGCACCGCCGCCACTTCCCCAATCGCATTGGATTCGATCGCGACCGGATTGGTGAGAAACTCGAACCGTGCGCCCTCCTCCACCGCGTTGGCGTATTCCTTCCGGCTGCCGGGCATGTTGGCGAGGTCGCGCCGGTAAATGCACACCGCCTCGCGCGCGCCGCTGCGCAACGCCGTGCGCAGGCAATCCATCGCCGTGTCGCCGCCGCCGAGCACGACCACGCGCTTGCCCACCACATCGACCGGCTCCTCCTCGACGAGCGGCGAGTCGACGTTCTTCTGAATCAGGAAGGGCAGCGCCGGCACGATGCCCTTCGCGTCGCCGCCGGGCACATCGAGCGCCTTGGGCTGCTGCGCTCCGACCCCGAGAAACACCGCATCGAAGTTCGCCCGCAGCTCCGCCAGCGTCACATCCCAGCCGACCCGCACCCCGAGCCGGAACTTCACCCCGCGCATCACCAGCAGGTCGACCCGCCGCTCCACGATGTGCTTCTCGAGCTTGAAGGCCGGGATGCCGTTCACCAGCAGTCCGCCCGGAATCAGCTGCGCCTCGAAGATCGTCACGTCGAAGCCCCGCTGCGCCAGCTCGTCCGCGCACGCGAGGCTGCCCGGACCCGAGCCCACCACCGCGACCTTCCAGCCATTCGGCCGCGCCGCCACGGCCTCCACCGCGCCGCGCGCCAGCGCGTAGTCGTTGATGAAACGCTCCACCGCGCCGATCGCGACCGGGTCGGTCTTGCAGTTCAGGATGCACGCGCCCTCGCACAAGCGCTCCTGCGGACACACCCGCGAGCAGATCTCGGGCATGTTGCTCGTGCTCCGCGAGACGGCCGCCGCCTCGAGAAACTGCCCCTGCGCCGCCAACGCCAGCCACTCCGGAATCCGGTTCGAAAGCGGACAACCCTGCATGCACAGCGGATGCGGGCACTGGATGCACCGGCTCGCCTGCTCGCGGATCGCCGCCTCATCGTGGTTGGCGTAGATCTCGCGGAAATCGCCCACCCGCTCCGCCGCGGCACGCTTCGGCGGTGCCTGGCGGCCGATGGTCGCCCAGGCATATTTCGGGTTCTGATACTGTCCGGGGTGAGACATTTTCAGCGGGGGGACGGATGCGGCGGCGAAACTAGAGGGCGGTGAAACGGGTCCGACCTCCGTGCGGACCGGAAGAAATGGGACACCGGCGCGGCGGGCGCACCGCCCCCGCGTCGATGTGATGGGCTCTGAAGCTCATGGTCGCCGGGGCGTGCGCCTAGACCTGCCAGCTCTGCAGGATCCGGATGTAGTTGGCCCGCTCGAACGCCGCCGGATCCGGGCAGCGCTTCAAGTTCATCGCCCCGCGCAGCTGGCTCAGGTTTTCGTAGCCGTGCTCGACCAACCATCCGGTTACAGACTCCAGCAACGTGCCGATGATCCGCGGCCCGTTGCGCAGCAGCACCGATACGAGCTGCACCGAATCCGCCCCGGTGAGCAGCGCCTTCAGGATGTCGGCGCCGCCGTGCACCCCGCCGCTCACCGACAACGAACACGTCACGCGGGGCGAAAGGATCGCGAGCCAGCGCAACCGCAGCAGCAGTTCCGAGGGATCCGACAGCTTCAGGTGCGGCCGCACCTCGAGGTCCTCCAGCTCGATGTCCGGCTGATAGAACCGGTTGAAGATCACGAGGCCCTTCGCCCCCGCGCCCTGCAGGCCGACGGCGAAGTTTGCGACCGACGTGTGGAACGGCGACATCTTCACCGCGACGGGGATCTTCACGCTCCGCACGACGCTCGACACCGTCTCGATCATGTCCGCTTCGATCTGGTCGCCGGCCACCTCCGGGTCCGTCGCGAGCTGATAGAGATTCAACTCGACCGCATCCGCGCCCGCCGCCTCGAACCGCTTCGCGTAGTCCGTCCAGCCGCCGGGCCGCGAGCCGTTGAGCGAGGCGATGACCGGGATCGTAAGCGCCTTCTTCAGCTGCCCGATCTGCTTCAGGTAGCGGTCGGGAGTCAGCTGGTATTCGGAGTAACCCGGGAAGAAGGACGTCGCCTCCGAAAAGCTCTCCGCGGAGCCCTCGACATGGTGCAACAATGCCCGCTGCTCCGCATCGATCTGTTCCTCGAACAGCGAACGCATCACCAGCGCCGCTGCGCCGTGGTCCTGGAGCTGGCGGGCGACGTGGACATTGTCGCAGAAAGGCGACGCACCCACGATCAGCGGATTGGCGAGCTGCAACCCAAGGTAATTGGTGCTCAGGTTCATGACTGGCCTTTCGTCGCGACGTTGGTCTCGCCGTTGCGCGCAGCCGGCGCGGTTCCGGGCGGCGGCGCCGGCGGTGGGCTGCCCTTGGCCACGGTGGGCGACGCGAGATGCTGATACAGGGCGAAGTGCCGGCGCACCTGCGTCTGCGCCTCCGCGGCAAGCTCGTCCGCCCGGTCCGGCGCGATGTTCTTCAGGATGCCGAAGCGCGTCTCGTTCGCCATGAACTTGGCCAGGTCGACCTTGGGGGCCGTGGAGTCGAGCCGCAGCGCCACCTCGCCCTTCTCGCCGATCCGCGGGTCGTAGCGGAAGAGCGGCCAGTAACCGGAGTCGACCGCGAGCTTCTGCTGCTCGAGTCCGAGATGCAGCGGGAAGCCGTGCGCGATGCAGTGCGAGTAGGCGATGACGAGCGCCGGACCGTTGTAGGCCTCGGCCTCGCGCAGCGCCTGCACGGTCTGTCCATCCTTCGCGCCGAAGGCGACCTTCGCGACGTAGACGTGCCCGTATTGCATCGCGATGAGCGCGAGATCCTTTTTCGCGACGCCCTTGCCGCCGGCGGCAAACTTCGCGACCGCGCCCATCGGCGTGGATTTCGACGACTGGCCGCCGGTGTTGGAGTAAACCTCGGTATCGAGCACGAGCACCTTTACGTTGGCGCCCGACGCCAGCACGTGGTCGAGGCCGCCGTAGCCGATGTCGTAGGCCCAGCCGTCGCCGCCCACGATCCAGACCACCTTCTTCACCAGATCGTCCGCCACGGCGATCAGCCGCTGCGCTTCGGGCGTGCCGACCGCGGCGAGCGCAGCCTTCACCGCCACCACGCGGGCCCGCTGCGCCGCGATACCCGCCTCGGTCGATTGATCCGCGGTGAGCACCTCATGCGCGAGATCCGGCCCGATCCACGTCGCGTGCCGGGTGACGAGTTCGCGTGCGGTCTTGGCGCGCTGCTCGACGGCGAGGTGCAGGCCGAGGCCGAATTCCGCGTTGTCCTCGAAGAGCGAGTTCGCCCACGCCGGGCCGCGGCCCTCGCGGTTGGTGCAGTAGGGCGTGGTCGGCAGGTTGCCGCCGTAGATCGACGAGCAGCCCGTCGCATTGGCGATCAGCATGCGGTCGCCGAAGAGCTGCGTGAGCAGCTTGATGTAGGGCGTCTCGCCGCAGCCGGCGCACGCACCGGAGAACTCGAACAACGGCTGCGCAAACTGCGTCGCCTTCACCGTGCTCAGGTCGAGCTTGGTGCGGTCCGGCTCCGGCAGGTTCAGGAAGAAGTCCCAGTTGGCGCGGTCGGTCTCGAGCCGCGGCGCCTGGGCCACCATGTCGATCGCCTTGTGGCGCGGGTTGGACTTGTCCTTCGCGGGGCAGACCTGGACGCACAGGCTGCAGCCGGTGCAATCCTCGGGCGCGACCGCGAGCGTGTAGCGCTGCCCCGGAAACTCGTTGGAGCGGAACGGCACCGACGGGAAATTCGCCGGCGCCTGCGCGAACGCCGCGGGCTCCGCAAACTTCGCCCGGATCGCCGCGTGCGGGCACACCATCACGCACTTGTTGCACTGGATGCAGATACCCGCATCCCACGCCGGCACCTCGAGCGCGATGTTGCGTTTCTCGAACTGCGAGGTCGCCGTCGGCCAGCAGCCATCGAGCGGGATCGCACTCACCGGCATGAGATCGCCCTCGTTGGCCAGGAGCCTCGCCGTGATCTTCTGCACGAATTCCGGCGCCTTCGAGTAGCTCGGCGGCACGGTCGCCAGCGCATACGGGTCCGCCGCCGCCGGCAGCTGGACTTCATGCAGGCCCGCGAGCGCCGCATCCACGGCGGCGTAATTCATCTTCACGATCTGTTCGCCCTTCCGGCCGTAGGTCTTCGCGATGGCCTTCTTGATCTGCGCGATCGCCTCGTCCTGCGGCAGCACCCCGGAGAGGGCAAAGAAACAGGTCTGCAGCACGGTGTTGGTGCGGCGCCCCATGCCGCTCGCCTGCGCCACCTGCGTGGCGTCGATCACGAAGAGCCGCAGCTTCTTCGCGATGATCGTGTGCTGCCAGTCGCGCGGCAGCTTCGCCCATGTCTGCTCGGGCGGATAGGGCGAATTGAGCAGCACCGTGGCGCCGTTCCCCGCGTAGCCCAGCACGTCGGTCCGCCCCACAAAGCTGAACTGGCTGCACGCCACGAAATCCGCGCGCCGGATCAGATACGGGGCCCGGATCGGCCGCGGGCCGAACCGCAGGTGCGACGTCGTCATCGAGCCCGACTTCTTCGAGTCGTAGACGAAGTAGCCCTGCGCGTAGTTGTCGGTCTGCTCGCCGATGATCTTGATCGAGTTTTTGTTCGCACCGACCGTGCCGTCCGCCCCGAGGCCGACAAACACGCACCGCCGCACATCCGCGCCTTCCAGGTCGAAATCGGCGTCGAACGGCAGCGAGGTGCGCGACACGTCGTCGAGGATGCCGACCGTGAAGTGGTTCTTCGGCTGCGTGGCGACGAGGTTCTGGTAAACCGCCCGCGCCATCCCCGGCGTGAATTCCTTCGAGCCGAGTCCGTAGCGGCCGCCCACCACGTGGGCCGAGCCCGCCAGATGCGAGCCGCGCTGCGACAGCGCCGCGAGGACGTTGAGATACAGCGGCTCGCCGATCGAGCCGGGCTCCTTTGTCCGGTCGAGCACCGCGATGGCCTTCACGGTCCGCGGGAGCACATTCATGAACGCCCGCGTGTCGAAAGGCAGGAAGGCCCGCACCGAGACGACGCCCACCTTCTCGCCGCGCTCCGCCAGCCAGGTCGCGGTCTCGGCCAGCGTCTCGACGCTGCTGCCCATCGCCACCACCACGCGGTCGGCCTCGGGATGCCCGAAGTAGTCGAAGAGATGATACTTCCGGCCCGTCACGGCGGCAAACGTGTGCATGATCTCCTGCACCACGGCCGCCGCCCGCTCGTAGAACGGATTCACCGCCTCGCGGCCCTGGAAATACACATCGGGGTTCTGCGCCGTGCCGCGCAGCGTGGGCTTGTCCGGCGTCATCGCCCGCGCGCGGAAGGCCGCGATATCGGCCTCGTCGATCACCGCCCGCAGATCGTCGTCCGAGAGCACCGCGATCTTCTGCACCTCGTGCGAGGTCCGGAAGCCGTCGAAGAAGTGGATGAACGGCACCCGCGTGCGGTAGCTGGCCGCATGCGCGATCAGCGCCAGATCATGCGCCTCCTGCGGGGAGTTGCTGCAGAGCAGCGCGGCCCCCGTGGCCCGGCACGCCATCACGTCCTGATGGTCGCCGAAGATCGAGAGCCCCTGCGCCGCCAGCGCCCGCGCGCTCACGTGCATCGTGAAGGGCAGCAGTTCGCCGGCGATCTTGTAGAGATTCGGGATCATCAGCAGCAGCCCCTGCGACGCCGTAAAGGTCGTCGTCAGCGCGCCGCCGAGCAGTCCGCCGTGCACCGCACCCGCCACGCCGCCCTCGGACTGCAGCTGCACCACCCGTGGCACCTCGCCCCAGAGGTTCGGTTTCGCGAGCGCGGCCCACTCGTCGCACGTCTCCGCCATCGAGGACGAAGGCGTGATCGGGTAGATCGCGATCAGTTCGTTCAGCCGGTAGGCGACGGAGGCGACGGCCTCGTTGGCATCGCAAGTGAGAAACTCCAAATTGCGGGACTCGGTGGGCATGTGCGTGGTGCGTGCGTCGGGACGATCCCGGCGTCGCCGACGAGGGTGCCACGCGCCCCTGAAACGCACTACGCGCCCGTTGCCTTTTGCGGTGCATGGATTGTGGACCCGCCAAAACTGCGCAGTGCGCGCAAAAAACGGCGGCCGTGACAGCCGCCGTGCAAGGACTCAGCCGCATCCGCGGCCGGAACTTCGGCCCGCGGCAGCGTGCTCAGTTGGCGCTCTTCTTCTCGCCGCCTTTGCCGTCGCCCTTCTTCTGGCCCACACCGGCGTTGAACTCCTCGCGGGAGAGCGAGCCGTTCTTGTCTTTGTCGAGCGTGGCGAAACGGCTCTTCGCCGCCGCTTCGTCCATCCGGCTCTTCATGGCCGCGACATATTCCGTCGCCGTGACCTTACCGTCGTTGTTGGTGTCCGCCGCGGTGAAACCGCCGCCCTTCTTCTTGTTTTCGTCCGCCGCGTTGAGCGCGACCGGCAGGCTGAGCGTGGCGGCGAGGGCCGCGATGAGGATGTTTTTTTGCATAGGGTTTATCTGAGACCGCCGCTTGGACGCATCGTGGCGGCCTTCCGGCCAGCGCGCTCCTCAAAACGACGCGGTGGCTGCGGGTTACGCCATACGAAGTTCTGAATACGCGCGCCTTCCGCCGCGTCGTGCCCGTCGCCCCGCGCGTCGCCGCCCGCCGTTCACGCGGGCGGCGGCCGGAGCGTGCACCTCATGCCTTGATGATGCCGTCCCAGCCTTTCCGATACGTCGGCCGCCGGATCAACGGCGCCGCCTCGGGTGCGTTCTTCGCCGTCAGGGTCTTGTAGTCCCACTCGATCCGCTTGCCGAGGCGGTAGGCGACGTTGCCGAGGTGATTCGTCTCCGTCGTCCACCCGGAATACTGGAAGTTCGAGCCGGGCACCGGGCCGTTGCCCTTGGCGTAATTCACCCACTCGACCCAGTGACCGGGCGAGCGCGGGAGGCGTTCGGCAGGCGTCTTGAAGCCCTTGAAACTTTCCTCCGGCAGCAGCTTGCCGTCGCCGAGCAGCATACCCTTCTCGCCCATGAACACACACGAGCGGCGGCCCCAGCTTGCCTGCCAGCCGGGCGGCTTGCTGTCGCCCTGATGCCACACGAGTTTCAGCGCGGGCTGCGCGCCCACCGCGGCAAATTGGAACGTCGCCATCATCGTCGCCGGCGCGAGGTCCGGGTGGGCTTTCGGGACATTCGGCGAGGTGGCTTCGACCGAGACGGGCGCGAGCACGCGGCCGCCTTTGCCGTCGTCGCGCCAGATATCGAGGACGGTGAACGGCACGTCGTTATCGTGGCTGCCGAGGTCGCTCATCGTGCCGTTGGCGAACTCCCACCAGCGATACCAGCGCGGACCCGGGAAATACGTGCCGTGATACGGCCGCGCCGTCGCGGGGCCCAGCCAGAGATCCCAGTTGAAGCCCGCCGGCACCGGCATCTCGCCCGCCGGGCGCTCCGTCACCTGCACGCCGTTGTAGAAGCCATGCGGCTTGTCGAATTTCTCGGCCGACGCCGCGTCCTGCAGGCCCCACGCGCGGTCCGCCCAGACATGCACCTCGCGCACCTTGCCGATCACGCCGGTATCGAGGATCTCGCGGATCGAGCGCCGCGCCGGGGAGGCGTGACCCTGGTTGCCCATCTGCGTCGAGAGCTTCGGATTCTTGGCCGCCGTCTCCCGGAGCAGCCGCGTTTCCCAGATGTTATACGCGAGCGGTTTCTCGCAGTAGACGTGCTTGCCCTGCGTGAGCGCCAGCCACGCGGCAAACACGTGGGTGTGCTCGGCCGTCGAGACGACCACGGCGTCGAACTCGTTGGCCCGGTCGAAGACCTTCCGCAGGTCGACTTCCGTGCGCGCCTTGGGGTAGCGCGCCTTCGCCGCATCGAGCGCCACCTGGTTGATGTCGCAGAGCACCGTCACGTTTTCGTCCGGATGCGGCGCGTTCGACTCCGGGACCGGCGCGTTGCCCGAGGCGGCCTTGGCCTTCTTTTTCGGCGCGCCGGGCACGATCGTGAGCTCGGCGAGGTTGGTGTTGCCGCGCCCGCCGCAGCCGATGAACGCGATGTTCAGTTTGCTGTTGAGGTTCTGCCCGCGGAGGAACGCCGGCGCACCGGCGATCACGCCTGCGGTCGCGAGCGCGCGGCCGACGAATTGCCGGCGCGTCACCGCCGGCGTGGATTTATCAGTCTGGGGGAGTTGCATGGGGTGAGTCGGGCGAGGGGAATCGGAGCGCGGCCGCGTGTCTCCACGCCAGCCCGCCGCTCGCGAAAACCATCCGGCCGCACGCCCGGGGCTGGCGAGACGAATGTTCGCCGTCCGCCTCCGCCTCTCACCGCCTCCGCCGCAGGCCCCAGCGATGGAACACCGCCTCAAGCAGGCCGAACTGGTCGGTGAGCAGGCCTTCGTAGCCGCACGGCCGCCCATCCCAGAAGCGCCAGTCGACCCCGCTCTGGTTGCCGCCGAACACCGCCGCCGCGGCAAAGCCCGCGCACAGCTCCCCGAGCAGCCGGTCCGCTTCGCGCGCCAGTCCCACGCGGTAGAGCGCCATCACCACGTGCCGCGTCTGCGCATGCGTGCGGCCGCCGTTCTGGTAATACCCCAGCGGATACCCCTGCATGATGTCCGCGAGGTCGTGGTCCGGGATGTGATGCAGGTTGCCCGGCAGCCCGAGCGAAGCCTCCGGCACGCCCACGCGCTTCATCTCGGCCAGCAGCCGCTCCATCACGGCGCGGCCCTCGCGCGCATCGAGCAGCCCGGCGACGATCGCCGCGCCGTTCACGGCCGGGAACGCATAATCGTGCAACTTGCCCTCGCGGCAGCGCCAGCCGGCCAGCCAGCCGTTGGCCTCGTGCCAGAACGCCGGACGGTAACTCGCCTTCAGCGCGTCCGCCCACCCGTCCAGCTCCCGTGCCTCCCGGGCGGCGCCAAACCGCCGCAACGCCGGCGCCAGCTCGCGCAGCGCGCCGTGCAGGATCGCGTTGGCCAGCGCATCCTTCCAGCCGAAGGAGATCACATCATACCAGCACGTGCTCCACTGGCTCGTGCCGCTTACGCCCGTGCGATACGCGCTCTCGATCAGCCCGTCGCCGTCAAGGTCACGGCGCCGCACCGCCGCGATCCGCGCCAGGATCCGCGCGCGATACCGGCGCCACCACGCCCGATCCGCCGTGTGCCGGAGATAGTCGCCCAGCCCGCGCAGCCCGGCCGTGTCGGTCATCAGATACTCGTCCGCGGCATCGTGCGCCACGCCGTCCTGCACCAGCCGCCCCGCCGCATAGCCCGGGCCGCCGTCGAGCCAGCGCTCGAGGGAGGTGCGCACCAGCTCGACCGGTGCGAAACCGGGCAGCACCTCCGGCATCGGCCGCGTCACCGCCGTCCACGTATCCAGGCAGATGGGACAGTGCATCGACGCGCCGTTGTTGCTCAGCGTGCCCGTGTCGGCGCGATACGTGAGCGCGGTGAAAAGGGTCCGCGCCACCGCGCGTTTCACCACCGCCGGAGCGTTGCGCCGCAGCACCGCCGGCGGCGCGACCGGCCGCAGCGTGAACTCCGCCGCCACCGTGCCCCGGCGGAGGCGATACAAACCCTCGCGCGTGCGCTCCTCCGCGACCTTGAGCTCGAGCGTATTGACGTCCTGCGGCCGGAAACAATCGCTGCGCGCAAACGCCCCGGGCGTCGCCGCCGCGATCTCCCACGTGCCGAACCGCGGCAGGTTCACGAGCAGCGGCAGCGCCACCGCGCCGGCCTCGCCGTCGGGCAGGATCCGGCCGATGACCTGCGAGGGAGATACACTGTTGCGCAGCGCCAGCGTCCACGCCGCGCTGTGCCACGCGAGGACATCGCGGGCGGCCGTGCGCTCCACGCGCAGCCGCAGCCCGCGCGGCGTCACGCGCCACGTGAGCCGCTGCCGCAGCGGGCCCGCCTCGAACTCGTAGCTCACCGTCGCACCGCGCACCCGGGTGCGTCCGCGCAGATCGCACCGGACCGCCGGGGCGAGCACCGGCGCGACGCCGGCTTCGTGCAGGCGCGGCCCCTGGAGATAGAACGCCGGCTTCAGCGCCAGCGTGTTCACCCCTGCGTTGGCCGGGTCCTCGGTCATGAGGCCGAGAAACGACAGCCCCGGCCGGCCAAGATGGAATCCCACCTCGAAGTCACGGGTCCGGTAGCGCACTTCCCCCTGCGCGACGCTCGCGCTCACGCCGCGCGGCAGGCCCCGCAGGTCGACCGGCGCCACGTCCAGCAGCCGCTCGCAACGCGGCGGCGGCGGAGCGAGGAGCTCACCCTCGAGCACGAAGGCCGAGAGCGCGAGATTCCACGGCGACCAGCCGTCATCGATGCCCGAGCGCCGGATTTCGAGCGAGACGCCCGACACCTCCGCGTTGCCCAGATCAAACCAGATCGTCTCCCCTTCCGCCGGCTTCCGCACCTCGGGCCGGCGCAGCAGCTCACGCCAGCGCCCGCCCTGGAGCGCGACCACGCGCAGCGCCGCCACCCAGTCGAGATCCTGCCGGCTGCCGCACTTGTGGTAACCCGGCCCGCGCCGCACGCCGAGCCGGTGCAGCCGCGCGCGCCCCGCGAGCCGCAGCACCCGCGCGTGCAGGATGCGCCGCTCCGGCAGCCCTGCCTCCTCCGGGAGCGGACGCACCCAGAGCGCCCGCCCCGCCGCGAACGTCGCGTGCGTGAACAGGTCGCCCATCGGCGGCTCGAGGTCGCGGAGTTGCAGGAGATCGGTGGCCATGGAGATCCCGACTCTCCCGCACTCGACCCCCGCGCCTCAAACCCGAATTCGCCCGGTGCACCTACGGAACCGGAAGACTGCGGAAGCCAGGAAACCAGGAATCGGAAAACGAGGGAAACCACGCGTCACGTCCGCCCCTGGCTCGTGGCTTCCGGCTGCTGAATTCATGCCCACCGCCGTCCGGCCGTTTCCGGGTTTCCCCGCTTCCTGCTCCCGGCTCCGCCCTATGCCTTCACCACCTCGTGCTTCCGCACGAACTCCGGATCGATATTCACGCCCCAGCCCGGACCGGTCGGCACCTTGATCTTGCCCTGCACCATCTTCAGCGGCGACGTCGGGCACTCGAACGGCACGTGGGTGCGGAAGCCTTTGAACTCATGGTGCGCCCCCGCGTTGGGCATCGCGGCCGCGAAGTGGAGATTGTAGAGGTAACCCAGCCCGCCGCCCGACATGTGCGGGATCACTTCCTTGCCGACCGCTTCCGCCATCCGTGCGACCTGCAGCGAGCGGGTCAGGCCGCCGAAGTAGTAGTTGTCCGGCTGCACGACATCGAGGCCCTCGTTCGCCAGCAGCCAGCGGAAGTTTACGAAGCTCTGATCCTGCTCGCCGTTGGCCACCGGAAGCTCGAGCGCGTCGGCCACCGCCTTGATCGCCTCGAAGTCGTCATACATCACCGGCTCCTCGAAGTAGGCGAACTTGTGCTCCTCGAGGATCCGTCCCACCCGGATCGCCTCGGGCACCGAGTAGTAGCTGTTGGCGTCGGCGTAGAGCGTAAGGTTCGGAAACATTTCCCGCACCCGCGGGATGAGCTTCTCCGTTTTTCCCACCGGCCCCGGGTCGTTCATGTCCCGCGTCATGAACATCAGTGTGCCGACCTTGATCTTGAGCGCCGTGGTGTCGTGCGGCGCGACCGCCTCGCGGATCAGCCGCAGGTGCTCCTCGAGCGGCTTCTCGCGGAACTCCGTCGCCACATATACCGCCACCTCGGGGTGATGGATCTCGCCCACGAGCCGCGGCACCGGCAGCCCGGCGATCCGTCCGAGCAGGTCCAGGATCGCAAACTCGATCGTCGCCAGCGGGATGCCGAGCGAGATGCCGTTGTAGCGGAAATTGAAGCCGTAGATGAAGACGCGCTCCATGATCCGGTCGAGGTCGCGCGCATCCTTGCCGAGAAAGAACGGCCGCAGGTTGTGCAGGAAAATCGGATACAGCCGGCTCATCGTGCTGTGCGCGACCGAGATGCCCTCCGCGCCGTCCTTGCTCCGCACGCGGCAGAGGAAACCCGTGCCGGCGCGCAGCAGATCCACGCTCTCGAGCACGATCGGCGACTTGAACAGCTCGCGCTTCAGCACGGGCCGGGCGAGCGCGGCATCCAGCTTCGCCCGCCGCGCCTGCACCGCCGCCCCGCCGGCGCCCGGCGCGGCCCGCGCAATGGCCCCGCCGCCCGCCACGAGTCCGCCGAGCGCCGCACCGGTGAGGAATTTCCTGCGATTGGTCTTCATGAATTGTCCCTCGTTTGATTCGCCTCGTCCGCGCCCGAGTCAGAACCGGCCGTTGATGCCCGCCGTGATCGTCGTGCCGCCGAAGAGCGAAAACTGCATCCGGTCGCGCCCGCCGCGATACGCCCTCTGCGGCGCATTGGTCAGGTTGTTCACGTCGATCGAGAACGCGACCGCCGGCCGCCACTGGTAGCCGACGCCGACGTTGATCACCGTCCGCGAGAAGAGATACCGGTTGCGCGCCGGCGAGCCCGCCACGTATTCGTTGATGCTCTCGCCCGTGTAATTCACGATCGCGCGCGCACTGAAGCCGCGGTGCCGCCAGAACAGGCTGCCGTTGTAGATCCACGGCACGAAGCCCTCGACGTCCCGCGTGCCGAGCCGGCCCGTGGTGCCGAAGTCGCCGTGCGCCTGCAGCGCGGTGAGGTTCATCGTCGTGCCGAAGCCCTTCAGCCAGCCCGGCAGAAACGTGAACTGCTGCTGGTAGCCCAGTTCCCAGCCCTGCACCGTCGCGGTGCCGGCGTTGGCGCTGCTGAGCCGTGTGAAGCCGCCATACTCGCCGTCGTAGCCGTTGTCCGTGCCCGTGCCGATCGTGCCCGTGTTGATGCCGGTCACGATGAAGTCGCGGATCGTCTTGTGGAACCAGCCCACGGAGACGCTGCCCACCGGCTCGAAGTAATACTCGAGCGACGCATCCCAGTTTTTCGCCGTCTGCGGCAGCAGCGAGGGATTGTTCACCGTGAGCGTGCGGTTGGTTTCGTTCACCGTCTCGTTGGGCAGGAAGTTCGACATCGCGGGCCGGCCGAAACTCGTCGACCAGCTCACCCGCGCCTTCCAGTTGCGCGCCAGATCCTGCGTCAGGTGCACGCTGGGAAACGCCTTGGTGTAGCCGCCTTCGATCTCACGCTTCGTGTTGCCGTAGTCGCGCTGCGCCGAGCCGACGGGATCGGCCACCTGCTGGGCCACGGTGCTGGCCGAGCGCGCGCGCACCCAGCCCCAGCTCTCCGTGTCGGTGCGCTCGACGCGCACGCCGGTCAGGAAGCCCGTGTTGCGCACGCGGCCCTGCGCCATCGCGTAGCCGGCCGTCACCGTCTCGGTCACGCGCCGCGTGCCGGTGTATTGGATCATCTGCCCCCAGTAGCGGTCCTCGCTCCAGCGCGTGGGGTCGATCGGGTTGCGGTCGCGGAAGAACTGCGACGCATACCAGAACGGCACCACGCGGCCCGTCTCCTCGCCGTTCTTGATCCGGATCGTCGGATCGGAGGGCAGCGTGGTGCCGAGGTGGCTCCAGCGCCGGTTGCGGTTGATGTCGTGCGCGAACTGCTCGCGCCAGTGGAAGCCGGTCTTGAGCAACGTGTTCACCGCCGGGAACTGCACCTTGGCGTTGCCGCGCGCCTCCCGGACCTCGTGGTTGTTGTCGATGTTGTTGTTCTGGAAAAAGCCGTTGAGCCGGTAGTTCGCGGGGTCGCGGATGTCGGGCCCGGCGGTCTGGATAAACCGCGGGTAGAGGTCGTTCGCCGTGCGGTCGAGGATCCAGCCGAGGTTGTTCACCCGCATGGTGAAGGTGCCGCCTTCGTTGCCGTTGCCGTTGTTGATGTGCGTGCGGCTGAAGAGCGCGCCGTAGTCGAGCGTCACGCGGCTCCACTCGTGTTCGACGGCGAGGTCGAGGTGCCGCATGCGGAGGAAGAAGTTGTTCGGACCCTGGGTGGAGACGTCGAAGTTCGACGCCGTCGACTGCCGCACTTCGGTGAGGCGGTTGGTGTAGCCGGGCAGGATGCCGGCCGTGCCCGTCGTGCCGACCACCTGGTTGGTGAAGGCCCGCGTCTCGAAGCGCAGCTTCTCCATCTCGTTGGCGTCGTTGTAGACCGTGTTGAGCGAGAGCTTGGTCGTGCGCGAGAGGCGGTAATCGACCTTCAGATTGAGGCTGGCCTGCTTGCGGTTGTTGTATTGGTCGAAGGTCCGGTAGTCCCAGAGAAACGCCGGCTCGCCCGTCGTGTTCTGGAAATCGCGCGTGGTGCTGTGCGAGCCGGCGACATTCTCGCTGTAGAACGTGTTCACCGCCACGCCGAGGTTGCGCGTCTCGCCGAGCACATCGAAGACCTCCCAGTAGCCGACGTTCAGCATCGGGTGCAGCCGGTGCGCCTCGCGCAGCGGAATCGTCTCGTAGAACGGCGGCGCCCAGCGCGCGGCCAGATTGTAGGTCACGCGCCGCTTCTCGCGCATGCTCAGCGGCGAGCGGCTCTTCAGGTTGATCGTGCCGCCGAGCGAGTCGGCGCCCTTGTCCGGCGTGTGGCCCTTGATCAGCTCGAGGCCCTCGAACATCGCGCCCGTGAGATTGTTGATCCGGCTCTGCCGCGCCATGCCGCCCTGGGTCGAGAGCATCGCACCGTCGAGCGTGATGTTGTTCAGCGAGGGGCCCATCCCGCGGACCGTGAAGCCGTCGATGCCGTTCTCGAGGTTCAGCGCACCCGTCACGCCGGGGAGCAGGATCGCGAGCTCGCTCGCGCTCATGTTGGGCAGGTTGCCGTAGGAATCCATCGCCACGACGTTCTTCGCGTTGGCGGCGTTGCGCTGCGCCGTGATCGCGGCCGCGCCGCCCTCGCGCTCGCCCGCCACGCGGAAGGCCTCGAGCTGATACACCGCGGTCGTCAGCTCGAAGTCCCGCACCGCGCGTCCGCCCGCCCCCACCGCCACCTCGTGCCGCTGCGTGTCGAGACCCGTGTAGGTCGCCACGATCGCATGCGTGCCCGGCGGCACGCCGCCGAGCGTGTAGCGGCCGGTGCTGTCCGTCAGCGCGGTGAGCCCGAGACCCGGCACCGCGACACGCACGCCCTCGAGCAGGTCGCCGGTCGCGGCGTTGCTCACGGAGCCGGTTATCGTGCCGGCACCCTCGGCCGCCGCGCTCCGCAGCACCGGCATCAGCGCGAGCAACGCGACGACGCACCACATTGAAAACAGGACTCGGGGTTGGCAGGGTTTCATGGCGTGAAGCCGATCGCCCGCGCGCGCCGGAGAAAAACGATGCGGGGTTCCGGCGCGAAAACTTCGCGTGCAGTCGGCGCCGCGATGCACGCGCGCACCGCGCCGACTGGCGAGCGCGAAATCCCCCCGCCCGCGTGCCCGGCACGAAAACGCCCCCGGAAATTGGCCTGCAATTTTCCCGCCGGCGCGTATCGCAGGACCCACCCCGCCATGCACCGCCTCGCCCTTTCCCTCGCGTTCCTCGTGTCGCTCGCCACCGCCGCCGCCCAGACCGTCACGCGCAACGTCCCCTACTCCGACTCCGGCCACGAGCGCCACGTGCTCGACATCCACGCGCCCGCCGGCGCCCGCGGCCTGCCCGTGGTCTTCTGGATCCACGGCGGCGGCTGGGTGACCGGCGATAAATCCTCCGTGCAGCAGAAACCCGCCGCGTTCACCGCCCGCGGGTTCATCTTCGTCGCCACCAACTACCGCCTTCTCCCCGCGGTCGACATGGCCACCCTCGTGCGCGACGTCGCCAAATCCCTCGGCTGGGTCCACGCCAACATCGCCCGCCACGGCGGCGATCCCGCGCGGATCTTCGTCATGGGACACTCCGCCGGCGCGCAACTCGCCGCGCTCCTCTGCACCGACGACCGCTACCTCAAGGCCGAGGGCGTGCCGTTCTCCACCCTCAAGGGTTGCGTGCCCGTCGACGGCGACACCTACGACATCCCCGCGATGATCGCGACGACCGAGCACCGCCGGAAACTCCACGGCCAGCCGCTGCCGAAGTCGGGCCACCGCGAGAAATTCGGCAACGATCCCGCGCTCCATCGCGAGTTCTCCGCCATCACCCACGTCGCCGCCGGCAAAAGCATCCCGCCCTTCCTGATTCTCCACGTGGCCGAGCAGCCCGACAACACCGCCCAGGCCTTCACGTTCGCCAACGCCCTCAAGGCCGCCCGCGTCCCCGTGAAGCTCTTCGCCGGCAAGGAAACCAGCCACAACCGGATCAACGACCAGCTCGGCGTGCCCGACGATCTCGCGACGCAGGAACTCTTCGCCTTCGTCACCGGCGCGCTGCGGTAGTCCCGCCCGCGCCCTCCGCGCGACGGAACCAATTTCACGTATTACGTGAAATTCCCCTGCCGCCCGCCCGCGATGCCCCGGCGATCAGCCAGGTCCGGCCATGCCGGCCACCCGGCTCCGGTCCTTCAACGTTCGCCTTTCAACGCTCCACTTCGCGCCGCCTGCGCCGGCGCGGCGCGCCTACTGTCCGCCGCTCCACTTGAAGACGAAC
>JACCDO010627281.1_pt1 | contig 41879 bp, 50 predicted proteins | sample 7446101 | NCBI WGS metagenome assembly JACCDO01 (sample SAMN15323440, study PRJNA562643) | freshwater metagenome | isolation source: river surface water | place: USA:Blue River Watershed | collected 2017-08-16 | reverse complement strand
CCAATTCCATAATTTTCTCCAACTTGTGCAGTATTACTTTGATTTACAGTAACTGCACCAATTGCTAAAAAGTTTCCATTAGCGCCTATTTTATTTTGTACTGCCCCTGCACTATTCTGCCATTCCTGAAGATTGGCGGTCTGTGAGGCTGCGCCTTGAATAACTAAACCAATAGTTGCTACTGCGCCTGTATAAATATTTGCTAAACCAATAGTAATTCCTGATGAATTACCAAGAATTATACCAGAAGCACTTCTGTATTGTCCAGAGTTTCTTATTTCAGAAAGAATAGACCCCCCGTTACTGTGCCATTGTTGCAATGCAGCAGTTTGTGATACAGCCGCTTTTACTATTAAAGAAACAGTACTTGCGTTTGCAGCATTGATTTGCTGAGGTGAAGTAAGAAAAGTGTTGGCAGATGTAAGGGATGCTTTGTCAGATAAAGAAGTAGTTACAGTAGTTGCAAAGTTAGCATCATCGCCAAGTGCTGCAGCAAGTTCATTGAGCGTATCAAGTGCTGCAGGTGCAGCATCAACTAGGTTAGATACGGCAGTGCTTACGAACTCAGTAGTAGCAACCTGAGTGGTGTTAGTGCCAGCAGTTGCAGTAGGTGCTGTAGGTGTACCAGTAAACGCAGGAGAGGTAAAGAGGGTTGCTGAATCAAGTCCAATGGTGGCAGAAGTAGATGTACCAGTATTAGTGATTGGGGCGGTTACGCCGATAACACCAGATGGGCCTTGAGCACCAGTGGCACCTGTTGCACCTGTGGCTCCAATAGGGCCTTGGTCTCCTGTAGCGCCTCTAGGAATAGTGAAGTTTAGGATTGCAGCACTGGTAGTGCCAGAGTTAACTACGCTTGCTAGGGTTCCAGGGGAACCAGTATTGGTAGTTCCTGTAGTGATAGTAGCGGCAGTACCAGTTGCGCCTGTAGCGCCAGTAGCGCCTGTATCTCCCTTTACCCCTTGAATTCCCTGTGGGCCAGTAGGGCCAGTGGCTCCAGTAGCCCCTGTAGGGCCTGTAGCACCCGTATCTCCCCTAGGGATAGTAAAGTTAAATATGGCATTGTTAGAAGTACCAGAGTTGGTAATGCTTACAGAGGAACCAGCAGCACCTGTATCGGTAGACCCTAAGGCAATAGTTGCCGCATCACCCTTAGGCAGGGTCAGATTGAGAGTTTGTGTTGGTGCTGTACCTGTGATTGTAGCGGATGCTGTAGCACCGCTAGTAACAGTTCCCACGCTAAGAGTATTAGCAGGGCCAACAGCACCGGTGTCGCCTTTGATTCCCTGAGGGCCTTGGTCGTTAGAAAGAACAACTGTAGTTTCTGGGGTCTCCAAAGGCTGAACAATTACTTCAATTGCTTCTGTCTCAGGGCTAACATTAACAGATATATTATTAGTGGATGCTTGTTCAACTACTACAATTGTTTCACTCATATTAGACGGTCACTCCTGCCGTAACTACAAATTTACCTTCAAGAAGTCGAGTTACTACTGAACCCGAGTTAAGTACAAAATCATAGACATAGCGACCAGGCTCTAGCGCTGCTGTTTCAACAGCACTTAGAGTTGTAGTTGCTTGACCACTGGTTGTACCTAGGACAATTTTGCCATTGCTAGTTGTCGCTGTTACTGTTGCTGTGGTTGATTCAATGAACGGTTTAATCGTCATTGTTGCCGTATAGCCTGTTAAGTTCCAAGGGGTATCGCCAGTTTTGACGACAAATTGGAATGTAAAGGTGGCGGCCTGTTCACAGACTAAATTGTGCTTTGCACTCACTGTACAGGTTCCTTCCTACAATTAATTACTTAGAGTTTCCGTATCCGCCACTCTTACCGCCTACGCGAGAAGTAACAAATTTAACGAGTGGATTCTTTTTGAGATCCTTTGTCTTTTGAGCAGGAGTAGCCTTCTTAGTTGAAGATGATGCATAACGAACACCTGAGCCAGTTGTATATGTGGCTTTGTTGTTCTTAGCGCTTCCTGGTGTGTAAGCCATAGAACCTGAAGGTTTTGGCTTTCCTGCGCCTAGACCAGTAAAGCGTGAGTCTGTAGGCTTAGGTTTAGTAACTCTTGCTGCTGGGCCTTTTCCTGGCATCTTAGGAGATGTCTTTTTAGAAATTGACTTTACTGTTTTCTTTTCAGAAGCCTTCTTGTTAGCAAGACGTGAAGCATTCATAGATGCCTTCATAATCGCACGGTCTGCTGCTGAGTATTCTGTCAACTTATCTTTGTATTCTGGATTTCTCATTTTACCATTTAACCTTATCTGCCCAATATGCGGCACTCATTTTACCTTTTGAAATGTTACGTGCATGACGTGCTTTGAAGGATTTACGTCGAGCAGCATACGATGCTGACTCACCCTTCTTTTCTGGCGAACCAGATACGCCTTGTTGACCAAAGCGAATTGTCTTTACTTGAGTGCCTACTTTGGCAACCACCACATGTGACTTCTTTGGGTGGCTAGGAGTACGCTTTGGCTTGTTATAGCCAGATACTCCTGCTCGGGTTAATCTTGAGTCTTTCATTTCTTTTTCCTTGCTGCCGCGTTATCTATTAGATTTGGATAAGGACGACCTGCTGCTTTAGCCCTAGCCTTAGCCCTAGCCTTCTGCGCTGGAGTTAAAGGAGTTGACTTCTTTTTAGGATTAGCAGTATCCCAAAAGGCTTTCTTCTTCATTATCTATTTTTATTCTTTGCGTCAAATACGCTTTTAGATGCAGCGATATATTCCTTGTATGTCATACTGTTTGCTGCAGCAGATCCTTTATACTGACCAAGAGTTGGCGGTGTGAACTTAGGCTTTGGTGTGGCTTTTGCCTTAGGTGTCATAGTGGCTTTTGGTTTAGGTGTTGGAGACTTCTTCATCATGCCCGCCATAATTACATACCACCAAATAATCCGCGCTTAGCAGGCTTCTTTTTAACAGCCTTCTTTGCGACCTTCTTCTTAGAACCATATTCCATCATGCGTTCTTTCTTGCCTTCGGACATCTCGTGCTTTTTCTTAGCAGCCTTTGACTTGTACTTTTCCATTTTTGCTGACATTAAACTAGCCCTACTTCCTTTAGTTTAGATACTGTCTTGTTTTCGATTAGATTGGTGCTAGGCATACTGTCTGCGCTATACGCAGCACCTAGCGCGTCAGAGGCTCTACGGGCCTCCTGGACGGCTTTCATGCTAGTTCCAGCAGGTTGTATACCCTCGGCCCTAGCGTCTCTGTATGCCTGTAATTCCCCGTCCCACTTCTTGTTAGTAGTGGCCTTGTTGGAACTGGCATCTCCCGTATTAAGTTGTAGTCCTTTGGCTTTGCAACCAAAACACTCCCTTTCACCAATGCACTGAGAGTGATCGATGAAAACGTCAGTAGTCACAAATGGAGTAGGTGATGTCTCATCACACTTAACGCATCCATACTTTGCTGCTTTAAAATTATTATTCTTGTCGAATCCCCACTCGACAACTTTGGTTATATGCAGGCAGGTCATACAGTTTCCACCGTATATCCTGCGGCTTCTAACTCAGCCTTCTCAGTAGCATCCACTTCGTAGCGGATACCCCCAAGGTAAAATCTTTCAGATGCTTGAACTTCTTCGCTAGAAGGATTTCTCACTTCGTAAAATTCCCCGTCGATCTTAATGACACTTACACCACGAGTCAAACGAAAGAAAGAAAAGAGTCGGCTGCCTTCAGCAGCAGGGCCTTCACTTACTGTTGGTGTTGTAAAATAATATGTCATTCATTTCCCCTTTTAGTAGTGGGAGAGGCGGATTGCTCCGCCCCTCCCGTTAACTTCCGAATTAGGCTGTTGTACGGCCTGATGCAGTAGTTTCAACGCGGTATAGCGCTGCTTGGCGATAGATCGCCCAGTTGATGATACCGTGCCAGCCGACTGGACGGAAACGGTTCAACTTGTCTGAGACGTTACCAAACTCAATGCCTGGTTCCTTCCAGACAGCCTCAGCAAGTGCCTGCTGGCCCATGACGTATGTATTGAATACACGTGTCTGAGTTCCACCAGTGCCTGAGCCTGACTGTGATGAAGTCATGTTAGGTGTTTCGATGAACTTAACACCTTCCCATGTTCCGATTTCGCCAGCGTAAACGTTGGCTGTATCGACGTATTCGTGTGGCAAGCGCCAGATGTTGTTGCCTGTCTCTGTACGGAGGTCAGCAGAAACTTCTGGGTGGATGTATGACACGAAGAGTGATCCTTGACGTGGAACAACGTTGTTAGCGCGCATCTTTGTAACTGCGTAGCGAACATCGCGGCCCTTGATGGTGTCTGTTGCTGTGATAGCAGTCTTAGCAGCAGAAGTTGAAAGTGCGCCAGCGGCTTCACGAACAACGTTTGTACCTGCATCAAGAACGGCTGCAACACCATTGTCGAGGGTAAGAGACATGTTGAATGCAACTGCGTTAGCAATCCATGGATCAACATCTGAAAGTGACATCAATGACAACTTGCGTGTAGGCAATACAACACGACCAAGTTCAACCTGTGTAACATCAAGGGTTGTGGTCGCTGGGATTGCTACTGCATCTGGGTCAACAGTCTCAGAGAGAGTTGCACCAGCAACAGTTGTATCAGCGATGTCGTTGTAGAACTGGAAGCGAATTGAAGAACCGTCATGAGTTGGGTTTCCAACCTTCTTGTCTGCAATATCGCGGAACTTAGGGACTGCACGAAGATTCATTTCAATGAGTTTATCGTACGCCATTGTTACGAGGTTAGTACCTAGAGCACTACCTGTGGGTGTGTAGACGTCTGCCATTTGGCTAGACCTACCTTTCGTTTAGAACGGTTTATTGACCGTTGAGAATGGATAAGACTTCGGCCTCAGACTGTGCATTCGCAATGCGATTTGCAAGGTCATCTGATGCGCCTGGCGCTTCTGCTCCAGTTAATGCGTTGTTCATTCTTTGCATGCTTTGGATATCCTGTTGACTTACAGACTGCTTCTCTTCGGTTTGGATTCCGAATACATCAGCATAGTTCTCAAGCCACGCAGTTACTGCTTCTTCCGAAGCGTCAATATCCTGTGGAACGAACGACGCGATCTTTGGGTTCACGCCTTTGGATGCAAAAGCATCCTTGATAATCCGCTCACGCTGGGCCTTGCTGAGTTCTCCGAGACTGCCTTCTAGTTCTCGATTACGCTTAATAGCCTGCTTGAGGTCTTTGCGTAGTTTTCGAACCAAGTCAGTATCTGATTCAAATGATGGCGTAAAGTCATCATCTTCATCTTCGTCAGTTTCCCAGTTGATGTTGTCGCGGTTGTTGCTCATAGCAACCTCTCCCTTAGTTAGTAGTTGTCGCACGCCTCAATACGGATGGGGGTCTATATTGGCTCGTACTCTCGGTCTTGCACACCACATGGGGCCGATGGATCCAGTGGGATTCTAGTTTTAGAGCAGTCCTTTAGTACTTCTTCCAACAAGTGATCCACCTGCTGTTAGAGTTCCTGATCTGCCTTGATAAGCAAGTTGTTCTTGCTCAATTCTCTTCTTACGAAGTTCAGAAGCAGTTCCACGGAACTGTTCTTCTTCAAGTTGAGTTTGAAGTGCTGCACGAATATCTGTATCCTTCATGCCTGCATAGTCACCAGCGCGGCGACCATACATACTTTCAAGTTTAGTTAATGGATTAAGTTGCTGAGATATTGTCTCGTAACCCTGTGCTGCTGCGGCTTCTGCCGATGCTTCGCTACCATAACCTGCAGCAAGTTGTTCAATTCTTGTCTTGTTGAATCCAATACCAGAATCAGCACGCTTTAGAGCCTGCTTGCCAAATGCTACGTTAGCACGGCGAGTCTCAAGTTCCTGTTGTCCAATAGTTGGATCTAAATAGAAGTCAGCCAAATCTTGTGCGCTATTGATATAACCCATAGACTGTAGCGCCTTGATGTTGTATGGATCTGCTTCTGCAGCCTTTAACTTAGCAGCAGTAAAGCGCTCATCTAGGTCAGTAATCTTAACGCCATTTTGAACATATTTCTTTAGCGAGTCTTGAGAAGCAAACTTGTTGCTAAAGCCATACTTAGAAACCAAGTCTTTTGTTCCTAATGCAAAGTCCATAAGATATTTAGGACTCTTGCGCTTATCTCCAACAAGTCCTTCACCTAATGATGTAAACTCAGCATAGAAAGGAGATGTTAATTTATTACCCTTGCGAGTAGTAAAGTCTTTAAAGTTGTAGAGAACATCTACTGCATCGAGATACCCTTTAGCGTCATTTGAGAAGTCTCCATCATCAACTAGAGACTGTACGAATGAAATAGAACCTTCGATAATGCTTGATGGGAAACCAAGTTCAACCAGTTTCTGACGAATAAGTTCACGGCTGCTTGTAGGAGCAAAGGTTTCCTTAGCAGGCGGTACGAATTTATTATTAACAATAGTTCCAGTAGAAAATTTAACAGACTCTTCTGCTGCTGCACGTGCCGCAGTAACGGCTGACTTACCCGCGGTTATATCTGCATTTAAACCAGTAGTAATATCTGCTAGCGCTGATTGGGTAGTTTCAGCAGATGATACCTTTGCGTTTAATAAATCTAAATAGGCGTTAGCCTGTGCAAGAGGTGACTTTGCAGCATTAACCTTAGACTGCGCTGTAGCAACAGCGGCTTGCTTTTTAACTTGTTCTGGTGTTAAAGGTGACTTAGTTGAGCCAGCCTCTACGGGGGCTTTAGCCATTACTTGAACCCTTTCTCAAAAGCATCTGCTATTGTCATGGCGCGTTCTCTTCCAGCAGGACTGGTATCGAATTCTGGTTGTGACTCAGCAAACTTTTGAAGTTCAGCAGCGTTCATAGCGCGAACTGTCTTTCCATCGTTGTAGTTAAGCACTTGGTTAATTCTTTTATCATTGAAAGCAATCTCAGTTCCAAGATATGAACTGAGCGTCTGTGCTGCAGGCTGTGCAACTGTTCTGATATCTGCGCCTGCTGCAAGTTGTTCTGCAAGCCCTGGATACAATTTAGCGGCTGCGCTACGTACTCCAGCCAACTTCATGTCAATCTTTTGCTTATAGGTAGCCTCATCACCAGTGCCAATGGCATCTGCAGCAAATGAGATAATCTCATCAAGTGGTGGTTCTGGAAGAAGGTTATCGCGGTATACGCGCTTAACATCATCAATAATGGTCTTGACTCGACCACCCTCTTCTTTACCAGTAATCTTGTAGTTATCTTTCAAGAAGTCAGCAACGAACTCATCTTGTTCGGCCTGAGTAAATCCTTGACCAGTTGTAACGCTCTTAGTTGAACTAGAGGTAGAACCAGTACCAGCGCCAGAACTTGTTGTAGAACTTGTTGTCTTAGCCAACTGGCTACGTGCCTCTGCGTTGTATTTATTCTTAAATGACTCAATCTGCTTGTTATCTGGCATCTTACCGAATGCTTCATAGTATGCTTTAGAAAGAATACTTTCAGAGTCTGTTGAATCAATCATCTGCAGAGCAGTAGATACCTGCTTTGAGAACTTAGGGCCAGAATTAGATGAAGCGTATGGGCTTTGAGCATAGCGATCAATCCATGTCTGCCAGTCAACACCTGAAAGATACGCGCTTTGGAAAACATCTTTAATCGCTGTGAGATCCTTTGGATCCACTTGGTTAAGCGGGCCAACTCCTTTTGATAGGCCAGACTTGCGTACAAGAGCCTGTAGGTAGGCATAATCACTCATACCCTCACGAATAGTAGAACGTGATTTCATAGCATCAAACTCTGTGGCTGCGGAAGCAGCGAATGCTTCTGGAACCATTGAGAATGCCTTGAAGTAGACACTACCTTCTGCACGGATAGCAGCACGAGCCTGTGCTTCTCTAGAGGCTGCATCTCCATAAGCACCAGACTGCGTACTTGTTGGAGTACCGTAGTAGTACGTCATCTTATTCTCCTTGCTTCTTCAAAAGATTTGAAAATACTGAGTAGTACATACGAGAAAACGCTGGGTTCTGTTGCATTAGTTGGTTTCCAAGTTGTTGTAACTCTTCTCTGTATTTGGTGTTTAACCAGAAAGAACTTCCAAGATCAGGTTGAACTGTTAGTCGGTTATCTTGGAGTATCTTGATACGATCTTGATATGCTGTATAGAACTCTCGAGTTTCGTTGTAGATAGGTGATGATTTAAATGCATCAATCTCAAGCGCTCTACCAATAGCAGAAGCACGAGCCTCTTGGCGGCCTGTGATAACGCTAGACGGTGGCTTAGTTCCACCGTACTTCTGGTTAAGTGCAATTACCTGATCTTTGTACCAAATATCTGAGTAACCCTGTGTGGCTTGCTCATTTGATATCTCTGATAGTTCCATGTTGTAAACAAGTTCAGTAGCAGCAGATTGGAGTTCTTCTGATGAGAGTTTCTCACGACGGCTGGTAGCCACCTGCCAGTTATAGTAAGACATAGCCGCTTCTCCACCAGGGAAGAAGTAGGGAACGATGTCCGAGTCGCGTGTAGCATACTCTTTGGCAACTGCTGGGTTCTGATTTAGGAAGCCCCAAGCATCTTCTGTACCTGTAACAGACTTGGTAGATCCGCTGAGGATGACCATAAGGTTCTTGATACCGTACTGGTCAGCAAATTGCTTGATTGCTTCTTCATAGTTTCCAGGATTATCCTTGGATATATCGTCCCAGTTCTTGTACAACTGAGTCATTGTAATAAAGTTATACTTGTTTTCCTTAGTTTTGATCGATGCAAGTACTTCCTGTGAAGGAGTAGCAGGAGCAATACTCTGGAAAATAGCAGTCATAAGTGATGTCCAACGTGACATACTCTGTGCCTTTTCAAATAACTCATTACGGTTAGTATTGTTAGCAAATGGGTTATCACCGAATTCACCAGTTGAGGCTATGTAGCCTGCCCAGTCTTTAGTGTTACGCTCAATTTGCTCTGAGTTATTAGTTGCTAACAGGAATGTCTTGTTCAACCATGAAGGTAGAACTGTGTCTGTAAATGTCTTAGGTTCACCAAATGGAAAGATCCAGTCACGCGCTATATCCCATGCAGGGCCAAATGCGTGTGATTTACCACTAGCAAGGTAAGCAATCTGTGCAACAGGGCCAATACCAGGCATACCTGGGTTAACTGAACCGAATGCAAGGTTAAGAGACTGTACTGGCGCTGTTATCTGTAGAGCGTCTTTATCTTTCATATTCATGCCAGCAAAGGCGCTAAACATTCCGCCAACTAGCGGATAACGGAAACGAAGTGTCCCAAATTCATCTTTGTAGAAGAAACCTTGTCCTTCTTCGTACTCAGTTCCGGTCAAGTCGTAGATTGCGCTAGTCCCTGGCTTAGTTAGAGAGTCGTAGGCTTTAGCAAACTTGTATACCTGACGTGGGTTCTTTGCAGATAACTTGCCCCACTCTTTAATGGTGTTAAAGTGTGCTTGGATAAACGGGAAGATAAGACGCATCTTGTTTGCTGCATCTGTTTGACGAGATGCATCATAGAATAGATTACGTGTATATTCACCAGCCATGCGAGCAGCGGTGCTGTGTGCATCCTCATAAGTCATTACAGTAGGCAAAGGATTCTTTTCACGACGCTTAATTTCACGTTCAATGATTTTAAGTGTTTGATGTTTCTTGCCTAGAGCGATTACTTTACCGTTGTTTAAGCGTGAACGGATAGGTGCTAAAGTCTTAATTGCTTCTTTTTGTAGACGCTTTAGGTCATCTATTCCAAGTCCAGGAGCATATCGTCCAATATGATCCCAGTAAGACATTCTAAATTCAGGGCCATATCCTGCAATGTTTTCTGCTTTAGCAGCAAGACCAAAGAACGCATCGATACCCTGCTTTAGGATATTAGAGTTATCTTGCAACCAAGCCTTGCTATCAGCAAAGATAGCCATAGCATCTGGCATCTCTTCGGCTGGGAAAGCCTGCTGTAATTGCTTACGGAATGTTGCTTCCGCCTTAGAACCCTCTTCTACTGATAAAGAGTTCTTATAACGAGGAATACGGACAATAAGTGGAGTGCCGCTTGTTGTAGGCAGTGTAACCACGCCATCAGCAAGTAACTTGCGTACATAGATACCGCGCTGTCCGCTACCCATTAGGTTATTAAGAGCGGTCTGGTATGAAGCAGTTGAGTTAGCATCAAATAGCCAGTTACGCACACCCTCAGCATTAATGTTCTTGTAAGAGAACTCTGCTTCTGGATCTTTCAGGAAGATAGGAGCGAAGTCAGAAACCTGACGGTTTCCACGGCTTACGCGAGAACCATTGTAGATTTCTTCAATTATGTTAGTGCGCTCAACGTCATTGATAACGATAGGCTTGTTTGTAACCAACTTCTTAACCAATTCATCTTGAAGTTGCTTGGTATCAGCCTTGGCTACTAACTGCATCATATCATCTAGGTTAAATCGTGCAATAGTTGTAGAGAAAGCCTTATGGAAGTTAGGATTTGTAGATCCAACAACCTTGTAGACTTTACCGACTAGACGCGCCTTAACATCTACTGAGCGCATATCACCAGCAGATACGTGGCGAGACATAAAGGCTAGATATTCATCTACTGCCTCAGTCATTAACTTAGCGCCTTCTGGGTCTGTAAAGTTATTACCCATAATGTCATTACCGTATCTAGCAATATGGTTTGCTAACTTCTGTACGGCATTACCTTTAGGGTTGGCAATCATCATTGATACATAACCAATTGGATGTGAAAGCAGTGTTTCGTGGCCAGATAGATACTGGCGGAACTGCATTTCTCCAACGTTACGAACTAGATATGAAATACGGAATGCTAACTGTGCGGTACGCCATGCTTCGCTGAACTCTGTGCTTACTTGCTCAAGTGCAGAACGAGTACCAACAAGTTTTCTATTGGCTTCGTACTTTTTAACAGCACGGTAGATAGGCTTAGTATCTGGCAAACGGACTACATCATCCATAAACTGATGAGCATATACTGCGCCAGTCATGGTAACTTCTTCGCCATTTTGGATCATAACACCAGGAAGTGTTCCATCTAGAATAGCCGCGTTAGCATATTGAGTCATTAATGCTTTATCATCACCAGCAAGTTTTAACTCTTTGGCTAGTAAGTCTTTAAGTTCTTGGCTCTTCGGATTAACTGTATCTACGATTGCTTCTTGCGCCTTGATAAAGGCATCATCAATAATCTTGCTTCGTACAGCGCTTAGGCTACGTGTAGTTGTAGCACTTGCTGAAATCAATTTATTTAGTGTTTCATCAATAATTTCTTGTGGTACGCGAGCAGTACCCATCCACTCTGAAAGACCTTTGCCTAGTCTATCAAGGTCTGCGAGAGGCAAAACCTTTGAACGAGAGTATTGCTTAGAAAGGAATGTTTCTGCTTTTTCAACAAATTTCATAGCCTTAGCATTAACAGGCATAACAGACTTGAGCATAGGAACTGATCCTGCTGCTGCCTGTCCACGAAGTGTAAGGCTACGTGCAATCTGTGGATCTGCTGTAGCAGCAGCCATATGTGAGCGAAGTACGCCAAGAACCTCATCTGGAGTCTCTGCTTTAGCAAGAGCACCAGCAATTTCTAGATCAATCTTGTTATTGAATAGACGCAAGACACGAGCAGCGCTTGTTTCCTGTGCAACGATATCTGCGACAATAGCAAAACGCTTACCTAGTAGATAGTCATTAACCTTGTTAATATCAGCAGCAATCGGGCCGCCAACTCCATCTATCAGACCGGCATCAGCCATATAAAGTTCTTTTAGGAAGTTCTTTTCATCAACATCTAAACCTATATCCAGAACATTCTGTAGTTTAGTATTTTCAGGATTGTTGACGATTTGCTTAATCAGATCAGGATCTTTAGATATGTATTCGCGCAGAATCTGAATTTCGTTTAACTTCTTTTTGTTATCTGCTTGCTTTGCAAGGGCTGTTTCTCTGGCTTTAGTAGCGGATTCGAGTGCCTTCTTAGCATCTTTAATAGCCTTAGAAGTATCTAGAACAGCACTTGGATTCTTGCTATTAGCAAGGAACTCGCTGATATTTACGGCTTTTGCTGCAACAATGTCTTTATTAACAATGGCAATGCCACCAGTACCGCCATGAATTGCACGAATGTTTGCAAAAGCATCAACTTTCCAGATATCTTCAATTGCATTGGTAAGTAATCCTACGGCATGCTCATTTTTAGTAGTAGCAACAGTCTTAATAAGCGTAGCAAGAGTTTCTGGAATTTCGTCGCCGTTAAATCCTAGAATTGAGTCGATATGCTTAGTTGTTTGGATCTTTCTTGCTGCATCTCGTGTCTCTTTTGGCAAAGTTGTATCATTTGTAATCTCAACAATACGATCATAGAGTTTAGATCGGCGTGTGATCTCAAGATTTACCTCATCTAGAGACGCTTTAGAAAAATCTGTAGTCAAATCTAGAATATTTACATCTGGTTTAACCAATGAAAGCGCATACTCGTCCATGTTCTGAGCGGAAATAGCAAATCCGCCAGGCTTAGGTAGTTCTTCGACTACGAATGAGCCAGGAAAAGCCTTACCTGTGTTAGTAAAGTCAGCAGATAGTTGCGATAGTCCACGAATAATATCATCTTGGCGTCCAGATATTACAGAGTCACCCAAGAATTTAGCGATTTCTGGATCTCCAAGTTCTGGAGTGGTTTTAGAAGTAGCCTTTGTTATAGCATCATACTGCTTTGTAAGTTGTAAGTTCTGTGCTTCTATAAGTGCGCGTTCTGCTTCAATAATTCTTTCATCAGTGCGCATGTAATGATTATCGATTGCACGATTAATTTTTCCCGCAGTGTTTTTGCGAGACTTCATAAGTTCTTTTTCAGCCTTTGTAGGGCTAAGAGTCTTAACGATTTCTGCTTGCTTGAGTGCTGCTTGCTCTTGTTGAGCAATTGCTTTCATCTCTGCAACTTTGCGACCTTCACGAGCAACACCTGTAAGTCCAGGCTTTGTTGCTTCTGCTAAACCAGCCTTTAAACCCTTACCAGTAGCAAGAGCCTTACCACCACGGACAAGTGGAACAACTCCAAAAGAGGCATAGGATGTTGGATCTGCAAGAACGTTAAGCGTTGCATCAATGATACCTGATGCCGTTTTATACAAAGTACTGTTTGGATCTGCACCTAGAGTTGATAGGCTAGCGCGACCAATAGTAAATGATTGACCATTAACACGACCAAAAGACTGCATGGCTTTGGCTTGTTGCTTTCCTACGCGTGATGCTGGATCAATAAAGAAACCAGAACCTGTACTTACTCCACCGCCATCAAGAACATCTCGGGCTAGTGAACCAAAAAGTGATGTCTTACCATAGAGCATACTGCCAGGGTTTAAGTCTTTAATGAATTCTTGTCCAGCGCCTTTTTCGCCTTGCATTACTGCATAAGCGTCACGACCTACTGTAGTAATATAATCGTACGGTGAACGTAGCGCGGCAAAACCTACACGAGTAGCACCTTTAAATGTACCGTAGGCTGCATCTCTTACAGTTCCAAATAGTGACTTATCCTTTGCAAACTGTGAAGGCAAAGTCTTAACTGCTGTAGCATTACGAATAACCTGATTGATTCCGTCAAGTGTGGATACTTTATCAATACCAGGAGTATCGGCATTTGCACCAGCCTTGATAAGGCCAACAACAACTTCCTTGCTTAGGTAAGGATACCTTCTAGTAATTGAAGTAAAGTTTTCAATTTCCTTGCCATTAAGTGCAGCCATCTGCTGATTAATGAGACGGCTAAGCATATCACCTTGGGTGTTCGCAAAAAGACTTGCGTTCTTTTTACTCTGAACAGAATCAGGTTCGTATATGCCTAGATTAATATCGGACACTAAAATATGCCTTCTTCGTTGTACGCTTCTACATATCTACGCATTTCAGGAGTAGGATATGCCGCATACATAGCGCGAACTAGGATAGAACCTGGGTCAGATGTATTGTAGTTAGCCATTAAATCGTTAGGTGTTTTGCCTGGAGTGTTACGACCCATGCCGTCTGTATCTGGTCGATCAGGACTTCCTGGTGCGAAAGGGCTTACAACATTAATTTGATTAAGTGTTGAACGGTTCATAGCATCTGCACTTACTGCACTAGCAGTTGTAGCCATAGCCCCACCCTGTGATAGTTCGCGGTTAATCTTTGCAGTGCCACGAGGAGCACCGGTTGCGTTAGCCATGTTGGCTTCGCGTTGTACGCGTTGTGTGCGCTCTACAAGGTTTTGATCTGAGCGAGATGAGTTCTTGCCAACACCTGATACCTTTTGCTTAAATGCTGCCATGTATTAGTCCTCATCATCATCTTCATAGGGTTCATCGCTAATTTTTTCTAGCGGTTTAACTGGGAGTATCCACGACGGGAAAGACTCTTTATCTAGTATCATCCAATAAGCCATATCAAGTGAGAAACCTGCACGGCGTAAAGACTTGTACCACTCGTTTAAAGCAATCGCATAGGCGTCCATAGCAGAGTAAGTATCTAAATCAATAACTTTCTTACGCTTTGCCATCATATTATCCCATCGTTGCTAGAATGCTTGCTAAATCTTGTGGTGCCTCTTGTTGTGGAGCGGCTCCACCAGAAGGTTGTCCAGGAGTGGCTGGGGACGGGGGCGCCTGCTCTACTGGGCCTTGTGCGCCTGGTGGAGCCATCTCTGGCTGCATCGGTTGTTCAGGCTGTGGAGGCGTGAACACTGCCAAGGCAGCATCCTCTATGTTTTCCCCCTTGCGACGACGTTCAATAACGTCGGCAATATTGCGGATTAGCGCAGACGGATCTTGTCCCTGTGAAACCATCGCAGGAATTGCTTGCGCAGTTGCTGTAATGGATGCAGTTAGATTATCGCGCATTTTTTCGATTTCAATTCGTTGTTCTTCCAGTGTTACGTTAACGCTCCATGGAAGTTCACGACGGATGAAGTCCTTCGATACTAGGTCTGCACCTAGTGCTTGAAGTGAGAATATTAGGGCGCGAGAAGGATCTAATCCAGCCATCAAACCATATCGAACCTCCACTGAGGAGTCTCCATTGATGTCTTTGCTTGGCTTGTACTTTAACTCGTACGGCGTTCCTTGTGCTGTTCCTCTAACACTCTTATCTTCATCGAAGAGCATTTCATCTACTTCAAAGCACAACTTGAGAATATCTTCAAACACCTCAGCAAGAATGGTTTGACCAGCCTTGATCTGAGAGTCGAAAGCACCAAGTAGTGCCTGGACACCTTGACCAGTAATAATACTTGCGTCAATGTTTCCAGTTCTACCCTCAGGATATCGAGCACCAAGTCGTAATTCAGATTGGAGTGCTGATTGCTCCTGAAAAGTAGCAGCGGGAATGTCAAGTTTGACACGCCCAACACCATTAGGATTTGAGGTTCTGATAATTGCATCAGGCCCCATAGGTAGATCAATTACATCATTAGGTACAACAAACGGTGCTTGGATTGACTTTTCAGCCGCTTCCATAGCAAGGTTTGCAAAACGAGCACGAGCCATCTGTACATAGACAACATCGTCAAACTGTCCGCGTGACTCTTCATCAATTCCTGGACGACGTGCGATACGCACCATCATCTTGCCAAGTGGGTTCTTAATACGGCTTAAAACTAAGTTATTACGTGAAGGAACATAAAGAACTGTCTGATCCTTGTCCATGTACTTGATAAGTTCAATGTCCATGTTGTTATTCTGGTCATAACCAAGACGACCAAGAAGTGCAGGCGCATGTTCTGGGAACTCATTAGCAAGTTCATGCGCTGTTTTCATATAACGCTTAGCGTATGCTACGCATCGTCCAAAGCGGTCAAACTCTGGGTAAGAACCCATAGGATCTTCGACTCGAATACGAGGAAGGTTATCTTCGAAATCTGGCTCTACGTGAATAGGAAGGAAACCGTAGGAGAAGTACCAGTCAGCACCCCAGTACATCTGTGACTGTAGGCGTGAGTTGAATACGTAGTTGTTAGCAATCATGCCGCGCTTATCGGCAAAGGCACGAGCCTTAGCGTTAGCAACGTTAATTGTTGAGCAGTTAAATGATGGCAGTGGAGCCAATACTTCTGCTAAATCGCGCGCAGCAACGTCAATGAAGTTTGCAACCATGGCATGAGGCATGCCTTCTGGGAACAACTCTGGAAATACATCCACCATGTTGCCTTTACGGACAGCCTGGATTTGTTGCATGCGAATATCGCGGTCTGCGTGGCGCTGTTTGAGATTGTCAACGCGCTTTGCAATAGTATTGATATCTGCAACCATTATTATCCTAACGAAGTTTGAAAAAAATTATTTTTAATTATTAGAGGTCGTTGCGCCAAGGGCCATTAAGAATGCGTGAGATAGCATCATTAAGCGCCTTTTCGTTGGCTGAGTAATCTTTTTTCTTTGGTGTAGCCTTTTTAGGTGTAGCCTTAGGAGTTACTTTTTTTGATCCAGTAAGTCCTTGACCAGCACCACGAGTAGATCCGCCTACGCCGACCTCACCACGGTTTGATATAATCTTCTTAGGCTTCATAGCCATGGTTTTCTCCTATTCGTATCCAAATTCATAGTCGTTCACGTTGATCGTGAAACGGTTTTGAAGTTGACTTCTTGTGGCCCACTTGTTACTCAAGTGCGCTTGATTACTACGGGTAACTCCGATAACTTCTCTAGCGCGTAGTTCACAGAACCAGAGCGCCATCACACAGTCGGTTTTACCCTTAGTATTAGGTTCCCATGTGATTAACTGTTGTATAAGCGACTTAATGCCTTCTGAACCCTCCTGCGAAGGAAGTTCAATCAGGTTATCATTTTGATGTTCTTTGCCGCGTAGCGTTCCAAAGAGTCCAGCCATAGCCGCAACACCAAAACCGGTGTCCCATTTGTTCTTGCCAGTAAACTGACTAGAGAACTTAACACCTACGGATGCTAGGAACTGCTGTAAATCTGTATCTAAGGCGTAAGCCTTCTGGTGCGCATTAGTCTCAATACGCAGTTCGTGGGGGCGATACTTCTCAACCCAGTTCTCAATCAAGTCTTGGATCTTTTGTGGAGTAGGCTCAGACATATTCTCGACATCTAGTACATAGCGTTTACGCGTTGTACGGTCTACAGTCATGATTACTGCCGCGGTACGTCCAGACATCGCTGGGTCAAGACCCATGATTGTGTACCAGTTGCCTTGTTCTCTAGGATGTCCTGCAGTACCTACTCGCAGTGGCCCTCGTTTTCGCATTCCGTTAATAGAACCTTGGACACAGAGAGGGGGAAATATAGAGTCCTCTTGTACGTCCTGCTGTTGGTAAACGAGCGCCCAAGCGCTAGGGCTAACTTCACTTCGTCTACGAAAGAGTGCTGGCCCGTTCCATTTAGGATACAGACCGTCCTCATCGGGAAGTATATCTTCATCCGAACCCTCCCAAGGCAGATGCGACTTAGGCCATAGAGTAACCCACTTCTCAGGGTCATCATCAAATTCTAGGACGGCTGGCATTGACAGGTACGTGAAAGGTGATTTGCCACCTGTCCAGTGCTCAGCCGAACGGATCTCTCGGTAAAGGTCGTTGGAGGCAATACGTGTGCCTACTACAAGTAATTTACCACTGTCTCCAAGACGGGTTACAACGTCTCGCTGCAACCACAGAAGTTGCTTTTCCCATTCATGAGCGTTAGACGTAGTAACAACGTCGTCAAGAATGATAAGGTTAGAACGAGCACCAGTGATTTGACCGCCAATGCCAAGAGCCTGTACAGTAGGGTCTTTTTCGGTGGAGTCTCGGGATAAATAGATCCGATCCGCTTTCCAGGTATCAGCATCTTCTTTCCATCCTCCAGCACTGCCATAGACAGCCTGTAACTTGGCCCAGCGTTCATGGCTCAATCTTTGTTTGATAGAGTATAGGTACTCTTTAGCGCGTTCCTGTGTCTTAGAGACAATGGTAATTTTAATGTTGGGATCCATCGCAATACGATAGACGCAGTAGTTGACGGTGATAACCGTCGATTTGGCATGCTCTGGCGGTACGTTGATAAGCAACCGCTTCTTGGAGGCTGGGTCATAGACCATGCTCTCATGCAGGTAAGAAGGTTCCCGTCCCTCTAGCAGGTCGATCCACGACCTGTGATGTGGAAAGATTGGGGAGTCTAGGAACTCTTTGGAGAACTCCTCGAAGCCAATTTTGAACTTGGCATCTCCTGAGACTATGCTGAGGGTTTTCTCACCTTCGGCACGAGCCTTCTCCAGCGCCTTCATGAACTGTTCGTCCTTGCGCCAGACCTTCATCACATCAGGCTTACGATCTGCCCTGGCAATAGCGTCAGGCAGGTCTAGCCCCTGCTTAATAAACTCTAAAACTTTGGCCTTAGCCTCGCGGAGTGCTGCTACGTTATGATGCTCTTTACCAGCCTTAGCAACCATATAAAACACCCCCTATAAAAATCAATCAAGTCGGGGTTATTTCCCCCCTTATCGCTCGCGCTGATAAGCGCGCTCGCTACCCCCTCGCTTTCGTGGCTGGCAATAAAGCCAGCCCCTCAAGACCCGATAGGCTCACTTCTGTGTACCGTTCGCCTATACTATATATAACCCGTTCAAAACGACATAGCGAACGCTATGACTTTAAGAATGTGATGTACTTCACTACTTTTATATACTAAATCGGACATTTTACCGCAAATACTGGAAAAATATTTTTGGCGGATAGTGTATAGTATCCGCTCCGCGGATTTAACAAAGTGGGGTCGCTTCAGCGACTCGTAGCCTTGCAGGCTCGAAAAGAGTGCGCGAAGCGCGCCTTTCCCGCTTGTAAAGAGTGCGAGGAACGAGCACCTTTGTCTTTCCCCCGAGGCGCGTAGCGCCGAGGGCGCGCTATTCGAACACCTGTTCGGATCGTGCGTAAGTTTGTGTTGGCTGACTATCTCCCTGCACCTATTCCCTGCATCTATTCCGCACCTATTCCTTTCGAGGCTATCGAGTGAGAGTTCGAGAGTAGCCAGTGATCGAGGACAACCAATTCGAGGGAATATCGCAACACTTTCTACCTTTCGAGTCTGCCTATTTATTTTTATTTTCGAGTGTTTAAAAAGTGCCGTTATTACCGCATGAATAAGTAATTTATTTTTAGCTAAAATCCGGTCTTTTTCTCCTGGCTTTTTTATTTACGCAATACGGCAGGGGGCGAGGGTCTGCCAGATCGAGGGGCAAGGGGCAGGGGTGAGCCATATCGAGGGGGCTAGATGGGCGCTTGGCTTGTATTATTTATCATACACGCGCTCAAAATTGGGGCTTTTGGGTGTTTGCATTAAGGGGCTATCCATGAGATTATTTTCTCAGTGGAAATCCGTCGGGGGTTTCCCAAGAAAAAAATGGAGAAAAATAAAATGGCTACAACCAAGAAAATAGTAGTAACTGGTGACGATCTAAACCCAGCGTTAAATAAGGCTTTCGGCGATGTTGTCGGAAGTTCACTAGACAAGGAAATGCTAGTTTGGATTACTGGCGTTGATCTTATGGCGCGCAATATCGTAACCGTTCGAGGCATGCAAGTAACCCTAGAAAATGTAATTTCTGAAAAGGGTAATTTGCCAACTCTCACAACTTCTAGCGTCCAGTATTGGGCGAAGGCTTTCGAACTTCGTAAGTTGTCTGGTGGCGATAAGAAAACTCTAAAGCAACTTTTCCAACTGGCTCGTGAGGCTTCTAATTTCGTGAACGCGTCGAATAAGGGAAAGCCTAAAAAAGAGGCTAAGTCTTTCGCGGATGTAATTACTGGAAAGTCTATCGAGCAGGTTCGCTCAGCAGTTCCAACTCAAGGCGAAGCCAAGAAGCGCAAGCCAAGCACCGCCAAGAATACTAAGTACACTGAGAAAGATGTTCCAGTGGATACGCTTCTAGAAGCCCTAACCAAGCGCCTAAAGTCTGGAAAGGGAAAGGATGCCAAGCCAGACATGAAGAAGTTGGAAGCGTTGGCAGAAGTGATCAACGCGATCATGTTTAAGGGAGAGGATATCGCCGCCTAACCAGTTCGAGGAAGGAAGCCCGTCGAGAAATCGGCGGGCTTTTTTCTTGCCCGAAAATCGGGCGCGCGAAAATCCGGCGCGCGCGTGGGCGCGCGGCGCGGCGCGCGAAAAGTTTGTGTCCGAGCCTGATTTCAGGCGAGGACGGTTTGTGTTGGGGCTTGCTTGATAGCCCTAGTCGTCGCCAGTTATTGTCGTGGCCGGCACGGATTTGCAACGGTATCGGCACCGGAAATTAGCGAAAAGGGTCATTGACTTAACAGATCCGATGCCCTATTCTTTGAGAGTGGATATACCTATATCTGCTCGGCCGTATTATATATCATACGCCGATTACTGAAAGGAAAGTACATGGTAACTCTATTAACTAGCGACATAGTAGCGATCACGATAGCGCTCACTATTTCAGGTGGCTTGGTAATTTCAACCGCCGTCGCTAACCACCGTCTCTCAGAGAAGGTTCGCCAGTTGCGCCAGCAACTACACAATGACTCTGCTGCTTATCAGCAAGAGATCAACGAGGCTAAAGATGAAGCCGATCACTACCGCACCTACTACCTACGCAGTGTTAATTCTGCGAAAGGTTTAGCCGATCACTATATCAAGGAGACTCAGCGATGATCTGCGATATCATTGAGCGTATAAATATCAAGCAGGTAGATAAGTGCCTAGATAGCGATAAGCACCTAGATCCACGCTTCGTCGTACTTCACCCTAACACTGAGCGCCTACTATGCCACACCATGCATATCAAAGGCCCACGCTATCGCAAGTCGTACTATGTGATAGATATGCTCCTAGCCATACTCACACAGCCACGCCGCGCAAAAGACTTAGCGCGCGAGTTAAAGTCTGAAATATGGGGGCGCTAATGGCTACCTATCGTCTCGGCGGTATCAAGGCCACCTATGACCAGAAAGCAGATTTTGTCCTAGATATTCTCAAAGCAGGGGCAGAAACTGAAACTTTCATAGGCTACGCCCTCAACTTCCTCACATGGCGCGAAGTCCAAGAGATCGGATATCTCGCTACCCAACACCTAAAGCGATCAGATGATCGTATTATATATCATACAGAAACGGAGCAAGTAGATGCCTAATAACGATATCCGATATAGCCCTAGCAACTGTTGGGCTTATATCGAAAAGGGAAAGTGTTCACACTGCGACAAGCCACGCCACCTATACGCTAACTCATGGGTTAAGGACTATATCGCTTGCGGTTATTGCATAGTAGCCCGCATGAAAGATCAAGTTCGGACATGGAGAGAGTTGTCTGGCGTCAATGACTACTGGAGCGATAAGGCCGAGGCTTGCGCTCAGGAGTACGAGTTTATGAACGCAGAATATAGACTCATTACACGCGTAGAGTATTCGGAAGATGTCTGCGTTAGTTGCTATCACCCTTTCACAGACGAGATCACACTTGGTCACTGGCGCAAGGTTGAGGCTTATGACGGAGATGATAAACCAGTGCTAACTCATATGGGTTGTACTCATCAGTGCGACGACTGCTGTAAACACTACGCGACTTGGGATAGCGTTTCTAGCGGTGTCCTAGCCCTTATGGACTTCAATAAATATCTGGGTAGTTCGCGTTGTACGCACTGCGTAACTGCGCTCACGCAAGAGTATGGTGAAGAAGCCTTCTTCTATTGCGACGAGTGTAATTCGTACGAGTTACGCGAGGACTCTCGTGACTTTAACGGTAGCACTGTCTGCGGTGACTGCTGGAACGACAATGTGTACGAGTGCGACGACTGCCAAGAGTATGTCTGGTCTGGTAGTAATCATGACTGCGAGGAAAATGTTGGCAACCTTATCCACGATTACAGTTACCGCCCACGCCCACACTTCTTCGGCCAGTCTAAGTACCACTTAGGCTTCGAGTTAGAGGTGGAGTCTGAGGGTAATAGCAGGAGAGAAGGTGCTAGGTATGTAGTTAATAACCTAGGCGCTCGTGCTTACCTTAAAAATGATGGCTCACTAGATGAGGGGTTTGAGATCGTTACGCACCCTCATAGTCTAGAGGAGTACCAACAGAAGTTTCAGTGGTTAGTCCTTGACGGTCTGCGCTCGCGCGGATATCGCTCATGGCATACCAACACTTGCGGTCTGCATGTTCATGTGAGCCGCACTGCCTTCGGTGAGGTTAATAAGCGATCAGACATACTCAAAGCGCAAGGCCACGAGTTGCGCTTTATCAAACTGATCTACGACAACCAGCGCCAGATCGAACGCCTAGCAGGGCGTACATCTAGTTATGCCAAGTTTAACGACAAGGGCAAACTTACCAACCGCGTTAAGTACGGTCAGCAAGATGACCGTTACGAGGCCGTCAATAGTCAGAACACTAGCACCTTAGAAGTCCGAGTATTTCGAGGCTCTCTAAAACCGGCGCGTGTGCTATCTGCTCTTGAGTTGGTTCATGCTTCCGTTGAGTACACGCGTGATCTAAAAGTGAACGCTAGTAACAACGCCCTAAAATGGATTAACTTCGTTCGGTTCGTAGCCGATCAAGCGGAGACATATCCTAATTTAGTTAATGCTATCCAAAGCACCTTCGATCGTGATCAACCAGTAGATGAGATCAACTAACCGTATGATATATCATACAGAAACGAGATAAGACTATGTGTATGCTCTGTGTAATTCCGCCTAATGTAACACCTTCACGAGACAAGTTGGAAAACTCTGCTCTCAATAATCCAGACGGCTTCGGCTTCGCTATCGTTATCCCTAGCGAGAAGCGTATCCATGTCGAGCGTACTATGAACGCAGACGCTTCGATCACACGCTTCCTGGAAATGCGCGCCAAGTATCCAGAAGGCTATGCCACATGGCATGCCCGATACGCTACTCATGGTTCGCTTACCGTAGATAACTGCCACCCTTTCCAAGTTGGAGTAGGTAACACGCAGACTTATCTAGCGCATAACGGTGTGCTTCCAGTTATCGAACCGCAAGGTGATAAGCGTAGCGATACGCGTATCTTTGCCGAGGATATTCTGCCTGCTATCGGTGGCGTAACTTCATTAGATAACGAGCAGGTCTGGAATATCTTAGAGGACTTCACGCAAGGCTCTAAGGTTGTAATCCTTACCGTTGATCCACGCGCTAAGCACCAGTGCTATCTACTGCACGAGAACAAGGGCTGGAAAGATACAAGCGGTGTCTGGTGGTCTAACCAGAGTTGCTATCTATCTACGCCCATGCGTACCACTACGCCTTTCGGCTTTGGTCTAAAAGATGATAGTGCTGAGAAGTGGATAGACTGCGATACATGCGAGTCTTTCTTCGAGGCTTCTCAGATGATAGACGGCTACTGCAAGCAGTGCGGTACATGCGTGGACTGCAAGACTTATGTAACTGACTGCCTATGCTATAAGGGTTCAGGTTACGATAAGCACTCGGTAGAAAAAACCATATGGAATACATGGGATAACGATTATCCTATTGGTGGTTGGGGTTCACTATGAGTAAGCCACATAAGCCAGTACCACCTACACCGTACTACTACGGCGTACGCGCCGAGTTATTCCTACACGACGCTGAACAGGCGCTTCGTGAAGGAAGGTCGCAAGACCATGCAAGACTGCTAGTGCGAGCCACGCACTATCAGGAGTTGGCAGGACAACTGCCGACTGTGTACGATATATCGTACAAGGAAGGAACCAATGGATAAATATAAATCGTGTAAGTGTTACGCATGCAGGACACCTATCCAAGTGCCTGTGCATGATTACGCTGAGCGAAACTACTGCCACAGTTGTGCTATGGCAAAGATCGGTGCGTTAAGTATGGCGGATGCCAGAGGGGGGATAGACCAATATGAGTAGCCATCATGTTGCCTTCTTCGAGGAGCAAGCCCTATGCGCGTCCAGTAATCCCGATATGTGGTTTCCTGAACGCAGATACGCTACCGACTCTAAGCACTACCACAGCGAAGAGTCTATGCAGGCGCGCGCTATATGTGGCGCGTGTCCTGCTAGGCCAGAATGTTTGGAGTATGCACTTAGATATTCCGGACTGCATGGTATCTGGGCAGGGTTAGACCCCAATGAACGCTCTAAGTTGCAAGACGGTAAGAGTGTTATTCCGTTTCACACCACCATACCTATGTCTCATCAAGGCTGGGTTGAGGGTGTTAAATTGGAAGAGGGTTAAATATGAGTGAAGATGATTATGACTACTTTAGTATGAGTGTTAGAGACTCTCTGGCACTTATGCTCTGGGTATCGTTCTTTACTTTATGCTTCGTTGGTGTTATACTAGCGATAGCCTTATGAGAGGGTGGGTGGTTGCTTGCCCGACGCTTGCGACCACCCACTGTATTATATATCATACAACCATGAAAGGATAAGCATGACCACAACAGTAGAAGTTCACCGCGCAAGTGACTCTATGATACAACTAGGTTGGATAACTATTACCAATGCGCCAGAGGGTGATACCGCCGTCTACGGTATTTTCCCGACAATGGAAAAAGCAGTGGAGCATGGTGATAAATTAGTTAATGCCAATATAGTTCCAATATACGCCCCGACAATACACTAAGAAAGACCGTACGATATATCGTACAAACCCCTTACCTTAATTGGTAGGGGGTTTTTTCTTGCCCTTTTTTAGCCAGTGTTCGCCAGTCTTATGCTGGCACTCGCAGTTGGTACAATTCTGGTGCATCATTATTGCAATAGCGGTATCGCCAGTTGAGTTGGCTAACCCTGCTGCTGTACATGGTGTGCAGATCATGCGTTATCTATCCCTTGCGCTTGGAAAGGGGTGACGCGCTTCTTGGCTCGGCGCTCAGCACGGTTGAGGAGAGGGGAGGCAGGAGTTTGTGTTGGACTAGATACATCGTCGTTCTTAACTGGTTCTTCCGTAGGTGCAAACAACGGTGAAGTCTGCACAGCCTCTACATACTGCTCAAAGTAACTAAGCATGATATAAAGATAGGCAGACAACTCTCCTAGAGCAGCCTCAAGTTCCTTGAGTGCTTTAATAAACTCATCTTCTTGAGTCTCAGTCCACTTCGTATCCTGCAACTTCTTCTGAATTGTCTCGTGCAATTCCTTCATCGTCTGTGAGTTGCTCTGTTGCGACATTGGCTTCTTCTTCCGTATAGTCCCGTTCCCTGCGTGGCTTACTGCCACCAAGAATATTTATTAAGTTATTTACTGCTCTGTTAACTCTCATACGCGCTGCATCTTCTGAGATTCTTAACTCATTAGCGAAGGTCTTGTTATCACATCCATCGCCGAAACGTAGATAAAGTATACTCATTTGCTTCTCGTCTAGCCGTGCAAACCCACGCTGTATGTCTGCGACCATAGCGAACCAGTTGCCACCTTCGGAGGCTACCTTCTTGCCAGTAATATACCCTAAGTCTTGAATAGATGGTGCTACAAGATCACCCCTGATAACAGAAGGTAATAGCGCTTCAATCAGTTCTCTGTCGTAGTAGTAGTTATCCTCTACACGATAGCCCACAGCCTGAGCCTTCTGCTTCTGGCAGTAGTCCTTAGCCGCGTTACGCAACGATCTAGCAATCAACTTAATAGACTGCTTGCCGTCTAGCGCTTCCCATGTCTTTACCTTGTTAGGGTGTTCCAAGAACCATATCCATAGTTCCTGTCGCACATCATCGGCATCAACCATGTGAAACTTACGGCTAAACTCATAGGCAATATGCGCTACAAGTTGATCGTATTTGTCTGTATCTACTACCACTTAGATGTCCTTGTTTTCAAGAATTTGAATACGCTTTAACAATTCGATATGTCGTAACTCTAAATCTTTTATCAGCAGTCTTGTGGTATCGTGATAAGTAAATAATTGTTTGATTTTTTTTCTTACCATTTGAATGTTTTTCCATCCACAGTAAATGAATTGTTAATGATAGGAACTAACTGTGGTGTGACGTTCTTACCGTCCACATGCAAGATACCAAAGCCCTGTTGCCAAGTGAACAACCCTGCCTTAATATATTTTGCATTACGGTAATCCATAAGATTACCAAGTTCCATACCCCAAATAGTTTTAGGCTTACCACCACGATATGTTTGAGTCTGATGTGTGAGACCCATGCGATGCGTGTGACCACACACTACGGACATGCCTGAGCGTTTCGCTAAACCCAATGCAGTAGCGCCAGCCGTAGGCTGTACGTTTCCTTCATCACCATGCATAAGCAACCAGCCTGGGGCTAGTTCGTATGGGTCAGTGTGGTATTGAATCTCTAATTCTTTGAGACCAAGAAAGTTTTCTAATTGCAACTCAGGCAAACCAAGAAGTCCTGGCGCTCTCATAGCAACAGTGTTGAACAATCGATCAGTGTGATTACTACGCACCATATGTTCAACGGTTAAGTCATACAAGACTTGACGAGTAAGATCACGGTCACGACCAATAGATCGTTCGAACTCTAGTTCGGTTCCCTTACTCCATTTCGAAATAGTCTGCATATCCATTTCGTCACCACAGGATACGACTGTCTCTGGTTGATACCATTGAATAAACTTCGCCACTGCCTTCGTGGCTTCTACATCGTGATATGGGACTTGAAGATCAGAAATACAGACTATGTTTTTCACTTTTTCTTGGCTCGTCTCTTGTTTTCTAAGCCTACATTTTTCTTTTTAGATAGGACGCGTAGGTTAGATATCCCATCTCTACCAGCACGACCACCATTATCAATGTGATCTACTTCCTGATTACGCTTTAGTTTCTTTCCTGTAGCGCGCTTAAAATCCAAGCGAGCCTTATTTGTAGATGTAGTTTCAGTAGTGCCATCTTTTTTCTTACGCTTGATAACGTAGATTGGGCGTCCACCATTTTGTTTGCTTCCTTTATATGGGCCAAATATTTTCATTGACTTATCCTTAATCTTTTAAGTTCTTTAAGTATTTCAAACATTATAATTACTAATGCGCCTGTAGTACTTTCTGTTTCATATCTGGATAACAGTTCATCAAGTTCTTCTTGGGTTCCCTTCATTCTTGGGGCCATTGTCCTTTCAGTACCATTAGTCCGATTATAGCATAGTTTGCAAGGTCGGCGTAGGAGTCTTGGAGTGACTCGTTCTCTGCGTCCTTACCACTTTCGAGTAGGTGATTGATACGTGCGATTTTGTCCCACATTCTAACTCTAAGTCCATTAAGAGGGCCTCCAGGACTTTGGGAGATATTTTTTGGGCCGTAATCGTTGTGCTTTCTGAGTAATAGGTTAGTGAGTTCATCGACGTTGCTCCACAAGTCTAGTTCGAATTTAGTCGGATCTTCTATTGTTTCCATTTTACTCATTCTCTTTGAGAAGCCTTTCTGCTCCGCTGATTATATCTTTTAACTCTGAGGCTACAACAGCCTCTTCAATGTAATCTTCTAGATCATCATCTGATGCATTGACCATAAGGGTTGTAGCGCTCTGTACATGGTCAAAGATGCCATCTAAATCACCTTTATCTACAAGTTGATTAAGTATTTGCAGGAAGGTGAATAAATCAAACGAGTAGCGCTTGTTAAGTTTTACTTCCCAGCCGAACTCAACACCACAGTGGTCAAGAAATTCAAATATATTACAGGTGGTAAAGTCACAATCATCTTGACAACTAAAGTGTCCATTAACTGGCATTAGCATTATGCGCTCGCAATCTTTGCTTTAAAGTATTCCGCACCGTTCATGCGGTACATTGAGTTAACATCTTCTCCCTCGGGCATCTGTACTACAGTCAGATTAGGTAGTTCTCTAGCAAGAGACTTACCAAATTCTGAACCAGCGTTATCGCCGTCTGCGAATAAGAATACCTTATCAAAGTCGGCTAGGAGCCTTGAGTAGTGCTTCTTCCAGTTGTTGACTCCTGGGACACCCACCGCAGGTATACCGCAAGCGACATCAAGAGTGATGGTGTCAATTTCACCCTCGCATATACATATATATGACGATGCCTTGAAGAAGGCACTAACGTTATAGAGATGCGTGGTAGCACCCGAGAGACCCATGTACTTTGGCTCGGAGAGATCCATCGACCTGAATCTAAGGTCAACCACCCCCGAACGTGTAATATATGGAATCGCCAAGCGATTCGTGTATGCCTCATGCCCCGTTAGCGGCTCGAGCACGACGCCCAAGCGAACTTTCTGTGCGTGTTCCAGAGTTATTCCCCGTTCTGCGAGGTAATCCTCCGCTTCGTGTAGACCGCTGTGGTAAAACTTCGCCGCGCGCGTCAAGTATTCTCTGTGCGATGCTGATTGCTTCACGAAATTCAACTCCCTCTTTGTTCATAATAATAGCATACCCGTCGCCTTTCATCTGGCAAGCATGGCAGCAAAACGCTCCATCATCAGTGTTAGCAGATGCAGATGCATGGCTATCATCATGGAACGGACACTTCATAGAGAACCAACCACGACGGGTCGGAACCCGAGCACCGTAGTACTCGAGAACCGCCGTCATATTGGGTTTATCGTATTTCATTATTAATAGCCTTTTTCAATAGTTCTAACCAGACTGATACAGGCATACTAGCATACCAATCGGCAGGCGAGCCTTTACCTTTTCGTTTATGAATAACAACACCAGTCCAAGCCTTTGCATGCTTAGTCTCTAGTATCATCTCTTCAATCCAACCAGATAGAACCATCTTGGCATGATCTTTAACTTCTATGCAGACACCGTTGACTCCAGCGATGTCGCCCTTATCCTCTTGCGCCCCTGCTAAACGCCTTTCGGCGTACGGGAATCCGTTCTCAATTAGATAATTAACGACATCGCGTTCGGCTTTAGAGCCTTTGGCTTTTGCTGCACTAGACAATTAATACCACCCATTTGCATTATGGAACGCCAGCGCCCTTGATGGGCTACCGTAACGTGCCTTGATATATTTCAATCCTAAATCAATTTGCCGAGTCATAGGAGTGTCCTCAGGCATTTTCAGCATCTGGGGAATGCCGTATGCGCTAGATCGTGGGTTATCTGCTTGATAATCCCAACGAGACTCTCTATCCCATAACTTGTGGAGTGATCTCCACTCATAGTTGCTTCGGTATATAGACAGAACTTTCCCTCTGGCTATTTGCTTCGCTGCTTTCTTCATATAAGAAATGCTCGCTTCGCAAGGTACTACTTTCTCTTTCATCACTGTATGGGGTCTGATAAACATCGCACCCACAACGTGAGGCAAAGTTCCCACAAAGACTACAGTAGACATTACCCATGCGTATAGTTTCAGTCGTTTCATTTTTACTCCTCAATCGGGGCGGTTGCCTGTGTTCCACAGTCAGCACACTCCATATCTCTGAAATACATTCCGATAGTACCGTCCGAGTCGAACGCTACCTTTAGATTCCAAACGAAACTTCCACAGATGCATACCGTAGTAGGTTCACCACGGATATCCATCGCCCTCGAATAATCTGGCTTTAGATCATTGATGTCTTTCATCATACCCTCTCAGGTATATCAGAGACATCCATTATTTCTGGATTAAACTGCAACCAAAAAGCCGTATCCCCAGTAGGGTCTGCCTTGCCATATCGGTTCTTCACTGGTGCTACGGCGATAAAGCCAGGAGCATTGGTGCCGACGGTGCAAATCAGAGCAGGTAACTGTGCAACCATACCCTGCAAAGCAGAGCGTGGTTGACACGGATTACCTACATACGACTCTTTGGTGTGGTGCAGTAGTAATACAGCAGCGTTGGTATCTCTTGCGAGATATTTCAACTCTTTAATTGTGGAGCGCATAGCAGCAAACTCTTCCCCACCATCATTAGCAATATCCATAAGGTTATCGATAACAATGAGAGTCGGCGCACACCCCCACAATTCTTCGAATGCTTCTACCTCTTGGTCAAGATCAGACAGCGTTGGTGCTGACTCAAATGACCAGAAGATATGACCCGAAGAATTATTGATGACTTTCCTTGAGTTCTCAACATCATCAACTAAAAGCATCTCTGCTTCGCTTTGAGGCTTGTTGATAATCATTGAGAGCAGACGCATAGCCATTGTATGGGCGTTTGTGTCGGCTGAGATATACAGAGTTGGAACTTTAGCCCGTAAAGCAATCGCAAGTGCCAGCGTAGATTTACCTGCGCCTGGAGTTCCTGCAATCATCGATATTTCAGATCGCCGAATAACAACCTTGTTAGCATCGAATGTGCGGAACACTGTTGGCAAAGGTTCGCCACCAATATCCACACTGCCTACTGCACGGGCTAGAGTTCTCATCTGTTATGCATCTCCAATACGAATATGATGGCTAGTGCTATGAATAGCCCTGTAAGGGCTGACGCCATTTAGAAAGATGACCATTCTGGATCGTTGCGACGAACCCAGACTGGTTCGCACTGGTCTGGAGTTCCCTTTGGAGAAGGACACATAAATGCCTTCCAAGGCCCCTTTGCACCAGCGCCTGTGCGCTTAGACATTACACCGTGTGAACAAGAACGTGAAGTTGGCGCACCAGTGTTACTCGCTCCACCAGTCACTGGATGTGCCGTGTGGATGATGCTTGCTCCAAGTCCTTCTCGGATATTTTGCACTGCTTGAACACCATTGGTAGGTGCTCCCACTAGAGACTGCGCCATCTCCTTTAGTAAGTCTTGCGACTCTTGGATGCCGACAGCACTTTCTAGTGCTTCACAGAAACCAGCATAGGTCTCTGACGCTACCACGAAGATACGACCATCGGGTAGTTTACTGCTGACTTGGAAGTTACCAGTCATTTTTTTCTCCTTATCGGTTGCTAGTTAAATACTTGCAGTGGGATATTACACCACATCTACCGCAGTTCGATAGGTTAGGAAGGAATATAGTTTCCTTACGAGCCTTATCGAAGGTGTTGAGTATATCTTCAACTCGCTCACTGTGTAGGTTATCAAGGCTCCACTGAGTTACGTGTCCTGTACGCGCATCCCAGAAGCCAGCACGATCTACTTTGACTCCATGCTTTTCTAAAGCCCAAGCATAGACTGCTAACTGTAGTGGGTGTCGCTGGCTAGATGCACCTGTCTTGATATCAAGCAGGACTAACTTGCCCTCAAAGTCAACCATTACACGGTCAATAGCCATCTTTACTACAGTATCTTCGATAGGGATTTGATATTCCTTTTCGATGAAATCTTCATATACAGTCCAGCCAGACTGACGGAACTTAATCCAACGCTCAAGCATCCAGATGCCTTCGCCATACCACCACGACATATCTTCACGCTTGGCAAACTGCCACTCGCTCATGTCGCCATTGGCTTCTTCATCTTCTTTGACTTGTTGGAACCAGACATTGTTCCAGATAGTTTCGAGATCGCCACCTTCACGATCATAGATTTCGGTAGCCTTGTGCAAGGCAGAACCGCCAGTGAACCAAACGGCATGCGGCTCGGTGTGTTTCTCGACTTTAGTTAGATAATATTTCCAACCACATTCTTGATATGTGGACAGGGACGAGTAAGATATATGTTCTGGTAATGAGTTCATGTGCCTAGTGTAACACACGTTTATGCTTTAGGAGAGTCGACTCCTCTACGAAGTCAACCGAGTCGTCAAGGCTGGTTCCTATATCTATCCACAGTTCGCAGGCACTTCCCATAACCGCGCATCTTTCCATCGTATTCTCCTGCCTGAGTCCGGATTTTAAGAAATGCCCCCCTACCCCCCAAAAAAATTTTGGTGGATCAGGGAGGCGAAGAACAGGCGTTGCCGTCGTCCATCATTTGAAGTTTCTGCCCCACGGCTTTCACCGCACATCGGACTATACACCTGTGTTATGATCGGCGCATGACAACTAAACTAAGAACATCAGCAGAAACATGTGCCACTAAAAGGCGTTGGGCTTGCAAGTCACACGCCAAGTCTTTCTTAAAGAAACACAAGTGGCTCAACCAACACCCATACGTTTGTAATCAGTGTGGGTTCATTCATCTAACATCCTACACTAGGGACATGACGAAATGAAAATGCCCTGTGAACTATGCGATACTTGGACAGATCACACTACTTGTGAGGTCTGTGACGAGACCAGTTACTGTGAACAATGCCTATCATGTTGGGAGAACCACTAATGGTTGAAATCGAGAAATGCTTTACCTGCGATAAGAAAATCAACACCGAAGAAGATGCCTTTACCATCATAGATAGTGTTACCTATCAGTGCTGGGACTGCTACTGCTTCCCACCAGGGAGATAGCCATGCCTACTTACGAGTATAAGTGCAATAAATGCGAACACATGTTCGAAACAATGCGCTCCTATCAAGAGCGTGAGACCGAGATCAAATGCCCGAAATGTGGCATGGAGTCTACTAGGGTCTACTCAGCCCCTGCAGTCAGGTTTAAAGGTACAGGTTTTTACTCTACGGGAGGGTAAAAAGACAAAAAAGCCCCCTATCCTGAGTATTTCTACTTAGGTAGGGGGTTTCCTTGTCTCTATGGGGCTGCTAGGGGCTTTAAAAGGGTATTATTTTGACCCTAGGCCGAAGTCTTTTTCAGACTTATCTGCCCATTTAAGGGCTGGGCCAGCAACAGCGCCGATTAAGATTGCATACTGTGGAGCCATGTCTGTGAGCAGAGCCACACCCATAACTACAGCAGACGCGGCTACTGCACGAAGGTAAGACTTGATAGCCTTCTTGTGCTTTTCAGATAGTTGAAACTTATTCATTTGGTGTCCTTCTTTGGTAGGGGTTTTACTTTGGAAACAATTTTGCCTACGGTCTTAGCCTTGCCTAGCCATGGAAACCATTCGGATGTATCGTTACCATGCCCATCTTTGATGGAGATATGCAAGTGCTTGTTATGCTGGTTTGAACCCGTGTAAACAGTAACTCCCATTTTCTGAGACCAGATGCGTCCCTGAAATATAAGATATTTTACACGTTCATCTTCCTGCAGTTTGATAAATAGATCAACACAGTTGATGCCATTTGCAGGATCGTGGGTTATATCAACCGCATGGCCAGTATTGTGATCTGAATTAGGGTTTTGCTTTACGTGAGCCTTTGATGGCAGTAACCCGTCGCTTGCCTTCTTACGCTTAGGAAACAGGGCTGTAGCCTGTCTAAGTACCGCTATTGCCGCTGGTGTGGCTTTCTTTGCTAATGGAAGCATTTATTTCTCCGCTATCAATCTATACAAATCGTCAATGCGATCTTCCAACCGCTTAACTGAATCTTTTAGGCTGCTTCCACCGTTAGGCTTTAGTTCAGCAAGATAGTGCTTAACAAGCCAACGCACCGCTCCAACAAAACTACCGACAATAGTGGTAATGGCAACTGCCAATGCTGCCCAATCTAACGCGTTCATAATGACCTTATCGTAACTTGGAGAACGCCGCCAAATCCAGAGAATCTTTTATCGGTAGGTGTTCTGTTGATGAATTGGATTTCCTCAATAATGCCTTGGTAGACTTCGTTATTGCGATAGTCTTGGATACGAATAGTATCCCCAGCATTTTCGATTGCTTCAAGAGCAACCAATTTATCATAGGCAGCACCGTCATAGCCGACCTGGTTTCCGAATGAGTCCTTTTCTTGGTCATAGCAAGCAAGGGGATAGGTGACAATTCTCTGACGAGGAATAGAAGGCAAAGCCTTGAGTTGGAATCCAGCAAGTGATGGGCCTAGTGCAGGATTGGCACTATAGCGACCTAGCGTGAACTTAAAGGACATGAACTGCTGAGAGCCGATTGGGTATGGAATACCAACCTCAGAAGTAAAGTCGCCTTCTGCAAAATTACCTACGTTGTACTCATTGTTAGCATAATCAATGCTTGCAACTAAAACGCTTCCATAGGTATTATCAACTAGAGCCTTAATGGTCTTAAAGACTTTATTCTCAAGAGTTCCGTAGCGAATAGCACCTGTGGTTATGTAACCAGTCTCTAAAAGTCCAGAGGCATCTTGGGAGTATACATAGCCATTAAGTCCACCAGAGAATGCAGTGGCAAACATAAGTTGGTTAGTATCACCAGCAAATGCGCAACCTGTTGTTATTTTGCCAGTTAGAGATGGCATGTACAGGTCGTTTGCATAAGCAAAACGAAGTGTTTCAATCTCTTCACCTAGGTTAATGCGGACAACTCCAGGAGATCCGTCAACACCTGTAGCACACCAAACGAAGTTACTACGAGCAGCAAAGTCGTAGACTGGCTGTGTAGTTTCTACGATAAGTGGCCCATAAGAAATAGACCCGTCCACGTCAGATACTGAGGCAACGCGAATACCGCGACTTGTACCTAGCATCATATAGCCAAGGTAATAGAAAATCTTATGAACTATTTCGCCTACTGGAAGTTCTGCAGCAATAACACCTGAGGTTAAAGTTGGCATAACTCCGTTACTTCCAAGTGTGAACTTAGAGATAGAAGATTGGATACCGTTGTATCCAGCAATATAGATCGCAGAACCAGATGCGGTGATAGAAGTGTATACGTGAGTTGTTACTGGATGTGTGTATAACGCTGTAGGCATGGCTGTTGTATTGCCAGTGAATTCATATACGGCATTGTTTGCACACATGATAATACGATCTTTCACATAATCCATAATGGCATTAGTTACTTGAACGCTGTTTGACTGAAATAACTGAGTGTTAGCAGTTGTTGAGTCGCCAGTTAAAGCCTTTGTTAAAATAGTTAGGCGTTGGTTTCCACCGTTAAGACGGTTAGTTACCCAATAAGCATTAGTTCCATCATCACATATTGAATAGACCGGACTATCTGTTCCAGCGTTGTAATCAATAAAGTGAATTGGAGTTCCAGGTGTTGCGATGTTAATTTTATCAACATCATACTCGTCATGAACCAAAATTCCAGAATTGCCGCTCCATTTAATAGAACGAACAGTCTGCTGCGCGCGACCATTAGAAGCAATTGCACCAGTCATTTCATGACCTTGAGTACAAGAAGGAAGGAGAGTTACCTGTCCTTTAGTCCAGACATCTACACCCTTGCTATCTGTAAAACGATATCCAACAGTTTCACCTGCAGATGGGTCATAGTATTTGATACCTTCACCACCATGGAATGATGACTGTGAGCGAACCCACCAACCAGTAATTGACTGCTCACCTGGTTCGTTAGATTGGTCGATCTGTTGCTTACGATACTGAGCAGTCTGTCTGCGATATGGAAATTCGTCGCTTGTATTTAAGAAGAACGGGAGAGCATCAATGGCAATATCATATGCTTCTTCACCTGCTTGGTAGTTGTTTACTGCTACTGGATTGGATAATACGTAAGGGAGTTCTTGCGTAATATCACTGCCGTATGCCATATTTTCTCCTTAAATTATTATATTTGATAAAACGAAATACTAGGCTATGCCCCATTTAGTTTTAAGATAACTAATATTTGCATTACGATCAGTATCAGAAAGGATAGATTTGTAGATTAAAATTTCTGCAATCTCACCATTTAGCATGTAATCTGGAGTTCCAACTAAAACTGCGTTATAACCTGTTCCTAAATACAATGGAGTTCCAGTATCAGCAGTGCTAGTTGCCCATGAAAAGACATATGTTGGTGGTAATGCAGAACCGCTGTTATGATACTGAACTAATTTATCATTATTTGTAGCATTATTAGGGTCTAATTTTAGACTATAAACTACATGTGAATTGCTAGGTAAAGTTCTATCATTTTGCAAAAATCCACTTCCATTTATACGTGCTCTAAGTCCTACAGGATTAGAAAAAGCATTTGTATAAAATTCAAAACCGTTAGTGGTATACGTAGTGGACATGATCCAGTTTTGAGTACTGCTGCCAGTAGATGTTGTTTTACTTTTTGCTACTACAAATATGGTACTAGCAGCGCCATCATGCATGAATTTCCAAGTTGTAGCAGAGGCAGTAGACTTTAAGTATTGATTTGTTCCATTAAAACTTACAGTTGGTCTGCCATACTGTAAACCATTACGGATTGGCTGATTGCTTGTAGATGCGGTTGTAAACGTAAGAGCGTTAGCACTTCTATCAGTCCACTGAGAGACTACTTTTCCAGATGAGTAAGTAAAAGACGCATCATGTGTGGCATCTAGCCACATGTAGTATCCAGCAACTGGTGATCCAACCACAGGCCCAGGATTAAATGAACCTTGAGTTAGCCCATAAGGCTTAACAGATGCTCCGCTAAGAGAACTTAATATAGGCATTATTCTCCTTATGCAAATCTAGTTTGAGATGCAATAACTGTGTATGTTGGAGTTGCAGCGGTCTTGATAATGCTGTAAGAGTAAGCGTCGATGCTAGATGGATTTCCAGAAGAAGGAGCAGAACCATTCTGCCACTTAGGAGTTACGGCAGAGCCGTCAATCTGGAAGCCTGTTTGGTAGTAGGCAGTTGTGCCATTGGTTGCCAAGAAGGTAACTGTAACAGCATCTCCTACAGACATAATTGAATTAAGTGTTGCACCTGAACTGCCACGGACATTGAGTGTCCAGTTAGCAGAAGAGTTTGATGTGTAGTACAAAACAGCCTGTGTAGATGCATCAAAAGCAATAGTGCCAGTTGCTGCAGTAGCAGATACTGTAGTCTTTTCTTTTGGTGTAGTTAGGGTCTTGTTTGTAAGAGTATCTGCGGTTGCTCTAGCGACCAATGTATCTGTAGAAGCAGGCAGTGTTAATGTTCCAGTATTAGTAATAGAAGATATAACTGGTGGATTGCTAAATGTCTTTACTCCAGTAATTGTTTGAGCCTCAGCAATAGTTACGTTTCCTGTAACTCCAGTAGTAAAGAATGTTAAATCTTCACCAGTAAGCACATGCTTAATTGATGCACCTGCTGAGTGAGCCACGTTACTTGTTCCAGCACGACCACGAACAATCGTAAAGGTATCAGTGGTTATTGCAGTAATCCATACGATTTCTTCGTTGGCTGTGTCGTGATCGATTGCAACAGCAAACTGATCTACGTTACCTGCTGTAAGCGCTGTACCACCAAGGAGACCTGAGGCTGTGCCAGAAGTCACCGTCATGGTTGTAGCAGTACCTGAGATACCTACAGCGAGTGTTGTCTGTACGCTAGTTGTTGAATATTTACGTGTCATTTGGGTTCCTTAGTAACGTGTATAGTGCATTCTGACGGGATACATACCTTGCAATTTACCTGACTCTTCCGCCAGACGCTGCTGGTAAAGATTAAAGATATACTTGGCTGAGTTAGTTCCAGCCTGTGATGGAAGTTTGCTGTCGGCTGCATCAGACTCTGCTGATGTTAGGTTTAGACGGCCTGAGTCAAGGAATGATAGAAGGCGATAACATGCTCCAAGCACGATAACGTCTCTGCAGGTCTCTGGAAGCCCTGTAACATCCTTGAATTCTTCGGTATTTGACTCTAGTGTATTTGGTGCTGTTGTGTACCAGACCTGCACTGTACGTCCTGCTTCTACTCCACCGTATATTGAGATAGTAGAAGTTGAGTTGAATGCTGCTGCATTTGCCATTCCATCCATGCGCCATGAGCGCACTGGTAGCCATTCTTTAGATGAACCAGTTGTCTGATAAGTTACTGAAAGAACATCTTGGCAATCATCTGGCAGAGCATATGCAGTTACCGCTGAGTTATATAAAAATGTAGTTGAGCGCACAGACCATAGTTTAGGAAATACGCTAGCAATCGTATCGTTGATAGCCTGCTTAATTGTTATGCGAGGGAAAGTAGGAGAGAGCGTTACCTGTGCATTTTGAGCATGTGGCGCTGGATTGGTATTCTGAAATCCTCTACCAAAGCCAGGAATTACTGTTAGTGTGGCGCTATTTTTATCAAATGAGTCAATCCAAATGAGTTCATCATCGATCTCAATTACACCTTTAGCAAGGTTCTTATCTGAACCTACTTGAATTTCTGTTGTTGTAGTTGTAATACCGCTGGTATTGGCAAGATAGGTAATGCGGTCTTGGCGCATTGTGTATCCACCAAGGTTAGCGCGAACCTCATCAACCATGTCCTTTAATGTAGCCAATTGCTTCTCCTTTAAATGGGTATAAAAAATGACCAGTTTATCCACATGGTCAGGTGGTCTTGCTAAGAGTTAATTACTCTGTTGGTGCAATTTTTGCAAGTTCTTCCTGATGCACATTGATTGCTGCTTCAAGAGTTGCAAGTGCTTCGTTTGCTGCTGCAACGCCATCTGTGTTTCCTGCGGCTGTAGCCACAGTCTTGTTGATGTCGTGCTGGTAAGCCTCTGCAGCAAACTGTGTTAGACGCTGTTCGAGGATTGACTTTTTTTGCTCGTCTGAGAGCAATGATGAGTAGTCTAGTGCCATGTTATTTTTTCCTTTTTCTTTTACCTATAGGTTTAGCCAGCCCCCAAAAGAACTGGACGTCTGAGTGTAGCATGTGTTAAGCGTTGGCGATGGTTGTAACCGTGCCTGAGGAGCCACGATACTTGAGTGCTCCACTTTCTACGTAAAGAACTCCACCATTTGTTGGGTTAGTTGTTGGCACTGCTGATGCATTACCAACGAAAACTACTGCACTTCCTCCACCATAATTTGCTGCTGAACCTGTTGCAAGTCCAACATTTCTTCCCGTTGAAATAGCAATTGCTCCCAGGGTATCGCTACCAAGTATATACGGAGTCATTAGCATTCCAGAAGGATTTATAAATGAAAGTGCAGTACCGCTACTATTCTGCCACTCCTGTAGGTTGGCAGTTTGGCTAGATGCACCTCTAGCAACAACTGTTGTAACATTTGCTGCCCAAGACCTTGCGGCTAACGCACCATAAGCGGCAGCGCCACCAAAACGGCCCTCAAAAGAAACTACTACTTGACTGGTTGCATTGACTGTTGCAGCGTTGACGACGTTAGTCGCTAACGCACCAGCCGAACTGATGCTTGCAAGTGCCGTACCAGCACTATTCTGCCACTCCTGAATGTTTGCGGTTTGTGAAGCCGCAGCGCGAGTAACATTAACTGGAGAGGAAGGTACATTGCTTGTGAAGGAATGGAATCCACCAAGAGTTGATATTGTTCCACCGCGCACACTTCCAGATGTGAATAAACCAGGGGCGGTAATATCCCCAAATGAATTTACACTAGTAAGTACAGTACCGCTTGAGTTTTGCCATTCTTGAAGGTTAGCAGTCTGCCCCGCTGCACCCTTAATAATTAAGCCAATTTTCGTTACACCGTAAGGGTTGATTTGCATACCTGCCCCTGGGAAGGTGAAGTAAGAACCCTGGGAAGCGTTGTATATGCCACCACCCGTACTGTTAATGTAAAATGTAGGAGCAGCCATTTGCAATTGATTTGTAACCGAAGCAACTACAGTACCTGCACTGTTTTGCCACTCTTGAATATTTGCACCCTGACCAATAAAAGCATTTCCACCTGAAACATAAGTTCCAGTTGCTGCATTTGTAACAGTAAAGGTGTTACCTGTTGGCACAGATGCAATTGTTACCGTTCCAAGATTGTAAGCAGATGGATTAATTCCTGAGATGCTTACTTGATTTCCAGCAACAAATTCATTATTAGTTGTTGTTGTAAATGTAACAGTAGTTCCATCACCAACCGCGTTGCTAATGCCAACTGATAAATCTTTACCCTTTGCAATAAGAGAAGGAAATCCTGGTTGTGTTGTCTGGAATGTAGTTGTCTTATAAAGATTCCAAGACATAGGGAACTTGCTCTGGAAAGACCTGCCAGTTCCAGGCTTGGATAGGTAGGTCATCAATGAAGCAAGGGTGAAAGTGTCACCTGCTACAAATTGAGTATTTTCAATTGTTATGCGTGTGCCTGTTGTGCTTCCATTGTATGAATTGAACTTCTGCGCAAGAATTGCACCGTCAAACACATTTGTTCCAGCGGTAGGGCCATATGTTGCAACAACTCCACCAGATGAATTAAGCAATTCTGTTTTCATTGTGTGCAAACGGTTGTTTGTTCCACCATTAAAGCGAGCAACTGCTAGGCCAAGAAATGTAAATGTTGGCTGATTCATTGTTATGCGCAAGTAGCGGTTTGAGGTTGTAACAGAAGTAGATGACTGATAACCGAACAATCCTGCATACCCCATTGGAGCGCGATTAGTCCAAGTTATGCCATCATCAGATGTTTCTACAAGGTCTGGAATCCTATATGAAAAGTATGGATACCAACCCTCTTCATTAGGAAATACAACTGGGCTAGCAAAACCAGCGTTAGTCGGAAATGAACCTTCGGCGTATGATGAGGCGGATGTTCCAGCACCGTAAACAATACCGAAGATGTTTGGTGTAGTAGATGTAGTTCCAAACTTTGTTGCTGAGAAAATATCTCCATTAGACTTGACCTCTGCCAATGCAGTTCCTGCAGAGTCTTGCCACTCTTGTAAGTCTCCTGTTTGAGCAGCGGCACCACGAATTGCAAGGCCAATATTTGTTGCTTCGGGCCTAATTGCAACAATTACATTGCTTATACTTGAACCACCAAATGAAGAACTGTAATTGCCAGTAGCAGCAATTCCTGTACTTGTTGAGATTGTACCGTTTGGCACAATTGAAGTAAGCACTGTACCGCTTGAGTTTTGCCATTCAGTTAAGTTACTTGATTGAGAAGTAGCGGCCCTAATAATTGCAGTTGGCGCAGTTGTAGAGCCACCAAGAAACAATGCAGTTCTTGAGGCGCTGCCAGACCAAATGGTTGCTTGAGCGCCTAGGTCTTGAACTACCATTATTCGACCAACGGAAAGTGTTAAATCTCCACCTGAATGTATCTTAGTAAGTACAGTACCTGTGCTATCCTGCCATTGTTGCAAGTCGGCAGTTTGTGAGGCTCTTCCTCGAACAATAATTCCAACATTTGCAGCATTTCCTGTATCAAAGAATGCGGTGCGCTTTACCTCAAATGCTCCAGTACCAGAAGAACCTGTTACGGCTTGATTTGCATAGTTTACACTTAATGCTCCACCTGCGTTTATTGCAGTTCTAACACCTCCACTTGAATCCTGCCACTCCTGGAGGTTTGCAGTTTGACCAGATGTGCCTTTTGCAATCAGAGGAATTGCGGTAGCAGCGTCTGCAACTGCAGCAACTACAACTCCAGAAACAATAGCGCTGGTTCCAAATGCTGAACGAGTTGAACCAATAATATGTCCGTCAGCATTTATACGTGCTCTTACCGTTCCATCTGAGATTTGCCACTCTGTAAGGTTTGCGGTTTGTCCGCTTGCCCCCTTAAAGATACTTACAATATTTCCTAGATATTGCGCTGCTACAGATAGATGTGCAGAACCAATTCTTCCAGTACCTACGCCAGCCCAGTCAGTATAGAACCCAGCACCTGCGTTGATTTGTCCAGTTGATGCAATGTTTGCAAGGACAGTTCCAGAACTGTCCTGCCACTCTTGGAGGTTAGCAGTCTGTGAGGCGGCGGCTTCAACAGTTAAAGTGGTTATGATTCCACTACTTGACTGAATCCGAGTATTTCCGCCAGTCATTCTTATTCTATAACTGCCACCTACGGCAATTCCAGCATTGCCTGATGTACTCATGTTTAAATATTGGGAAGTATCAATTACACCATTTGACTGAATCTTTGCCAACACAGTTCCAGTTGAATCCTGCCATTGTTGGATGTCAGCGGTTTGAGATGCTGCGCCTCTTACTATAATTGCAGGGTAGGTAGCATTGCCGTTTAACACAGTAAGTTGAGAATTATTGAGTGCTGACTGACTACCAAATACGCCAACGCCAGAAGTTACAACCGCTCCACCAGCGGAAACTCTGGCAAGAATAGTTCCACTACTATTCTGCCATTCTTGCAGGTTCGCAGTCTGTGAGGCGAAGCCACGGATAATAAGCCCTATACCTGTGGCGGCTCTTGGAATCATAAATGAAGTGCCTTTTACTTCAAATGCACCAATTCCATAATTTTCTCCAACTTGTGCAGTATTACTTTGATTTACAGTAACTGCACCAATTGCTAAAAAGTTTCCATT
>JACCDO010062614.1_pt1 | contig 41899 bp, 31 predicted proteins | sample 7446101 | NCBI WGS metagenome assembly JACCDO01 (sample SAMN15323440, study PRJNA562643) | freshwater metagenome | isolation source: river surface water | place: USA:Blue River Watershed | collected 2017-08-16 | reverse complement strand
TAGACGCCGCAGATCAAGGACTGCCGCGAGGGCGTGATGGAGTTCCTCCTCGTCAACCACCCACTCGACTGCCCGATCTGTGACCAGGCCGGCGAGTGCAAGCTGCAGGAGAAGGCCACTGGCTACGGCCGCGGTTACTCGCGCTTCGTGGAGGAGAAGAACGTGAAGCCCAAGCGCACCCGGCTCGGGCCCCGCGTCACCCTCGACGACGAGCGCTGCATCCTCTGCTCCCGCTGCATCCGGTTCTGCAAGGAGGTCGCCAAGGACGACGTCCTCGGTTTCGTCGACCGCGGCAGCTACTCGACGCTGACCTGCTACCCGGGCCGTGAGCTCGCCAACAACTACTCGCTCAACACGGTCGACATCTGCCCGGTCGGCGCCCTCACCAGCACCGACTTCCGGTTCAAGATGCGGGTGTGGTTCCTGCGCCAGACCAACAGCATCGACACCGAGTCGAGCGTCGGCGCCAACACGGTCGTCTGGTCCCGCGAGGGCGTCATCCACCGCATCACGCCGCGGCGCAACGACGCGGTGAACGACACGTGGATGGCCGACAGCGGCCGTGATCTCTACAAGGCCGTGCGGTCGCCCGACCGGCTAGCCTCGTGCCGCATCGGAGCGGCCGAGGCCACTCTCGACTCCGCCGTCCACGCCGCCGCGGGACTCCTGCGTGAGGCGGCGGGCGCCGTGGCGGTCGTCGGCTCCGGCCGCAGCTCGGTCGAGGAGCAGTTCCTCACCCGCCGGTTGGCCGAGGCGCTCGGTGCTCCGGTTCATCTCGTCAGCCGCACCGGCCAGGGTGACGGCCTCCTGATCTCCGCCGACCGCAACCCGAACGTGCGTGGGGCGCTGGTGACCGGCCTCATCCATGCGCTGCCTTCCGCGCGCCTCGGCGCGCTGGCCGAGGCGATCGATGCCGGCCGCGTGCGGGCCGTCGTTTCCGTGGGAGAGGACCTCGCTGCCGCCGGCCTGACCGCCGCGCAGTTGGCTCGCGTGGCGGTCGTTTACCTTGGCACGCACGCCCACGCGACCAGCGCGGCGGCGCGCGTGACGCTCCCGACGCTCACCGTCTTCGAGAAAGCGGGCTGCTTCGTGAACCAGCAGTTCCGCCTCCAGCGTTTCCTTGCGGCGGTGCCCGCCCTGCCTGGTGCGACCGACGACTTGGCCGTGCTGTCGCGCCTCGTCGCGGCGGCCGGCGGTTCGGCTCCGGGGGAACTGCACGCGCTCTGGCGCGAGATGGCGGCGGCCGTTCCCGCGCTGCAGAGCCTTTCCTTCGCCACGCTGTCCGACGAAGGGCACTCGCTCGACGCCTCCCCGTTCGCCGCGCTGCCCTTCGTCGAGGGTGAGACGCTCCATTACAAACCCGCGATCGCCTGAGACCATGCGCTCCCCTGCCTTCTTCGCCATCGGACTCGGTTTCATCCTCATGGGCGCGGGCCTGCTCGCCCTCACGCTTCGTAAGCCCGGTTCCGCGCCCGCCAACCCGACCAAGGCGCAGCAGCGCGAGCAGGCGGCGCTGGCGGAGGAGAACCGCAAGATGCGGATCGGCGCGGCGGTGGTGGGCGGGGTGGGCCTGTTGATCTGCATCGCGACGCTGTTCTGAGATGGTCGACCTCTACCTCAGCCTCCATCCGGTCTGGCAGGGCGTGCTCAAGGGGCTCGCCGTGATCATGGTGATCTTCCCGATCGGGGGCATCTGCTCGATGGCGGAGCGTAAGGTGTCGGCGTGGATCCAGGGCCGCCCCGGTCCGAATCGCGCGATCGTGCCTTGGGTGGCGTGGATCCCGTTCGTCGGGCCATTCCTCCAGCGCCTCGGTCTGTTCCACGTGATGGCCGACGGCGGCAAGATGCTCTTCAAGGAAGACGCCCTGCCGGGGCACGTGAACAAGTTCTACTTCGTGCTGGCGCCGATCGTCGCGATGATGCCGGCGCTCACGACGGTGACGACCGTACCCTTCGGCGCATACCTCGACGCGGCCGGCCGGGTGGTCCCGCTGGCGCTGGCCAACGTCGACATCGGCCTGATCGCGGTGTTCGCCGTCTCCTCGCTCGGCGTTTACTCGCTGATCCTCGCGGGCTGGGCCTCCAACTCCAAGTACCCGTTCCTGGGCGGCGTGCGCGCCTCGGCGCAGCTGATCTCCTACGAGCTTTCGCTCACGCTTTCCGTGCTGCCGGTGTTCCTCTGGATCAACGCCCCGGGCACGCCGGGCACGATGAGCCTCGCGCGCGCGGTCGAGTTCCAGAGCCAGCCCGGCTTCCTGGGCGGGATGTGGTTCGTGTTCCTCATGCCCGTCTCCGCGCTGATCTTCCTCGTCGCGCTCTTCGCCGAGACAAACCGCCATCCGTTCGACATGGCGGAGGGCGAGGCGGACCTCGTGGGCGGCTTCCACACTGAATACGGCGCGTTCAAGTGGGGTCTCTTCTTCGTGGCGGAGTACGCGCACATGCTCATCGGGTCGGGCGTCTTCACGCTGCTCTTCCTCGGCGGCTGGAATCCGCTGCCTTGGGTGTCGCTCGCGACCCTTGCGGCGTGGCTCGCGCCGCTGCACCCGCTGCTCGCCCACCCGGTCTTCGTCGGGGTACTCTCGATCGGCATCTTCCTCGGGAAGGTGATCGCGTTGATCTTCTTCTTCATGTGGGTGCGCTGGACCGTTCCGCGCTTCCGCTATGACCAGGTGATGGAGCTCGGCTGGCGCAAGCTGCTACCGCTCTCCGTCGCGAATCTGGTCTTCTACGCGGCGGCGATCGCCGTTATCCAGACCCGCTGACCGTCCTTCCCGCCATGGCCGTCGTCCCTCTCCAACGCAAGCCGCTCACCTTCGCCGAGCGCACCTACCTCCCGCAGATCGCGGAGGGACTGCGGACCACCTGGCGCCACCTCGTGCGCCCGAAGACGACGCTCGAGTATCCGGAGCAGCGGCCCGCCGTGCCGGCCGGCTACCGGGGCGTGCCGACGCTCGTGAAGGATCCGAACGGCCGCGAGAAGTGCGTCTCCTGCCAGCTCTGCGAGTTCGTGTGTCCGCCCAAGGCGATCCGCATCACGCCCGGCGAGATCCCGGTCGACTCCCCTCAGGCCCACGTCGAGAAGGCGCCGCGCGAGTTCGAGATCGACATGCTCCGCTGTATCTACTGCGGCATGTGCCAGGAGGTCTGTCCCGAGGAGGCGATCTGGCTGCAGTCCCAGTACTCGATGACCGGCTACTCCCGCGAGGAGATGGTGAACAACAAGGCGCGGCTCTATGAGCTGGGCGGCACGCTGCCCGACGACCACTTCAAGTGGGACCGCAAGAAGGCCGCCGAGGAGCACGGCAACGACCGTCATTGAGGCCATGGGCACCGGGCAGATTCTCTTCAACGCCTTCGTCCTGCTGACGCTCATCGGCGCGGCCGGGGTCGTCCTGAACCGCAACACGGTCAACGCGGCGATGTGCCTGCTCCTGTCGCTGGTCGGGATCGCGGGCCTGTTCGTGGCGCTCGACGCCTACCTCTTGGCCTTCCTGCTGCTGTTGGTCTACGCGGGCGCGGTCGTCGCGTTGTTCCTCTTCATCATCATGCTGCTTGACGTCCGCGGCGACAGTCGGCCGGTCCTGCACCGCCTGCCGCTGGCCGCGCGCGTGATCGCCGTCGGCCTCGTGCTCGGCGGCGTGGCTTCGTTCCTTGTCCGCGGGCGCCTGCCGGAGTCCAAGGCCGCCACCACCGCGGTCGGCGCCGCCCTCAAGCCGTACGCCCACCAGCTCTTCACCACCTACCTGCTGCCGGTGCAGGTGCTCGGGTTCCTGCTGCTCATCGCCATGCTTGGCGTGATCGTGCTGAGCAAGCGTCCCGCGGATCAGGAGGAGGGCGCATGATCCCGGCCACCCTCAACGCCTACGTCGCCGTCTCCGTCGCACTCTTCGCGATTGGGCTGCTCGGCGTGCTCGTCCGGCGGAACACGCTCGTCGTCTTCATGAGCCTCGAGCTCATGCTCGTCGCCGCCACCCTCGCGCTGGTGGCCTTCTCCCGCTTCAACGGCACGATGGACGGCAACGTCTTCGTCTTCTTCATCCTCACCGTGGCCGCGGCCGAAGTCGCCGTGGGCCTCGCGCTCATCGTCGCGCTCTTCCGCCGCCGGCGGACCGTGCAGCTCGACGAGCTCAACTCCCTGCGGAACTGAGCGCATGACGTTCAACCTTCTCGCCGTCGCCGCGCTGGGCGTGCCGCTGCTCTCGGCCGCCATCATCGCCCTCTTCCTGCGCCGCCGCGGCGGGGCCGCCGCGGCCGTGTCCACGACCGCCGCGGCCTTGTTCGCCGCCACCGCCCTGTCCATGGCGCTCGGCGGGCACCGCTTCACCGACTCCGCCGAATGGCTGCGCCTCGGCGACTGGGCCTTCTCGCTCGGCGTGAAGTTCGACGACCTGGCCGCCCTGATGCTGTTCGTCGTGGCCGTGGTCGGTCTCTGCGTCCACGTCTTCTCCCTCGGGTACATGCACGACGACGAGGCCCGCGGCCGCTACTTCGGCGGGCTCTCGATCTTCATGTTCTCGATGACCGGGATCGTCCTGGCGGACAACCTGGTCATGATGTTCGTGTTCTGGGAGCTCGTCGGCTTCAGCTCGTGGCTGCTCATCAACCACTACCTGTTGCGCCAGTCGGCCGCCGACGCCGCCAAGAAGGCTTTCATCGTCAACCGGGTGGGCGACCTCGGGTTCCTCCTGGGCATCGTCTGGTGCCAGGCCCGCTTCGGGACGACCCAACTGGACGCCCTGGCCTCGCAGACTGGGGCCGGAGCGGCAGTCTCGGCGGGGATCCCGCTGCTGCTCTTCTGCGGCGCCGTGGGCAAGTCGGCCCAGTTGCCGTTGCAGGTCTGGTTGCCCGACGCCATGGAGGGCCCGACGCCCGTGTCCGCCTTGATCCACGCCGCGACGATGGTCGCGGCCGGCATCTACATGCTTTGCCGGATCAGTTTCCTGATGGTGCCGGACGCGCTGACGGTGATCCTCTGGACCGGCGTGGCGACGGCGCTTTACGCGGCGCTGTGCGCGGTCACGCAGCGCGACATCAAGAAGGTCCTGGCCTACTCCACTTTGTCGCAGCTCGGCTTCATGGTCGCGGCCTTCGGCCTCGGTTCGTTGGACGTGCCGCACGGGGACCACTCCCACCTCATGGCGGCGGGCGCCGGGGCGGCGATGTTCCACCTCACCACCCACGCCTTCTTCAAGGCCCTCCTCTTCCTCGGTTCCGGCTCCGTGATCCACGGCTGCCACCACGAGCAGGATATTTTCCGGATGGGCGGGCTGCGCGCGCGGATGCCGCTCACGTTCTGGACGTTTACCGCCGGTGTACTGGCGATCATCGGCCTCCCGGGTCTGGCCGGCTTCTTCTCGAAGGACGCCATCCTCTACCTCGCCTACGCGAAGAACCCCGCGGTCTTCGGCGTGCTGGCGTTCACCGCAGCGCTCACGTCCTTCTACATGGTGCGCCTATGGCGGATCGCCTTCCTGGGTGAAGCCCGCGGCGATGGCGCCCGGCACGCCCACGAGGGGGGATTCACCCTCACCGCCCCGCTGGCGCTTCTCGCGGTTCTGTCCGTTGTCGGCGGCTACGGCTGGTTCTTCTCCTCGGTGTTGGGCGGCAATTTCGACGGCATCCTCGACGAGGTGGTCCATCCCACGGGCCCCGCCCACGGAGTGATCCTCGCCACCAGCGTCGTCGTGCTGCTGGCCGGCGCGGGCACGGCTTGGTTCCTGTATCCCGCCTCCGGCGAGGACGCGCTGGCCCGGCGCTCGCCCGGTCTCTTCGGGCTGCTCGGGGCCCTGAAGGAATCCTTCGACCGCGCCTACGGCTGGTACGTGGAGAAGGTGCAGCAGCGGTTCGCGATGCTGCTGAATTTCCTCGAGCAGATCCTGCTCGCCGGCCTCATCGTGCGCGGCCTCGCGGGAGTCGTCGGGCTCTTCGGACTCGGCGCGCGCGCCCTCCACGTGGGCAACGCCAACGCTTACGCCTACTGGTTCCTCCTCGGGCTGGCCGCACTCTGGGCGGTCGCCGCGGGATACCTGACCTTCTGACGCCATGGGCAACCTGCTGACCGATCCCCTGCTCATCGCCATCGTCGCGCCCCTCGCGGTCGCGCTGGCGATCGGCTGCGGCCTGCCCAAGCGCTGGTCAGTGCGGCTGGCCTATGTCGGCTTCGGCGTGCCGCTCCTCATGGCGCTGCACGTCTGGTGGCATTTCTCCGCGCAGACGCAGGTCTCCGGTTACGCCTTCCTGCGGCAGTATTCCACCGGGCTCGACGAGCTCGGGGTCTCGCTGAAGCTCGGCCTCAACGGCGTCGCGCTGCCGTTGTTCGTGATGGCGGGAATCGTCGGCTTCGCCGCGGGCCTTTACGCCATCCAGTCCCAGGCCGAGCGCCTCAAAATTTACCTGATGCTCCTGCTGGCGATGCAGGGAGGGCTCATGGGCGTGTTCGCGAGCGTCGATGTCCTCTTCCTCTACTTCTTCCACGAGTTGGCCCTGATCCCGACCTTCATCATGGTCGGCGTCTGGGGAGGTCGCGACCGCGGTTACGCGGCGATGAAGATGACGATCTACCTCACGCTCGGAGCGATGATCTCGCTCCTCGGCCTGATCGCCCTCTACGCCCAGAGCGGCGCCAACACGTTTGACCTGATCGCGCTGCGCGAGCATCTCGCCCGATTCCCGCTCGCCGAAAGCGTGCAACGGAATCTGTTCGGCCTGCTGGCGCTCGGTCTCGGGGTGCTGGTCTCGCTTTGGCCGCTGCACACCTGGGCCCCGCTCGGCTATGGCGCCGCGCCGAGTTCCAACGCCATGCTCCACGCGGGCGTGCTCAAGAAATTCGGCCTCTACGCCCTCATCCAGGTCGCCCTGCCGCTGCTGCCCGCCGGTCATGCTGCCTGGGCCGGCCCGCTCGCCTGGCTCGCCGTGGTCGGCAACGTGCTCATTGTCGGTTTCGTCACCATCGCCCAGCGGGACCTCAAGCAGATGATCGGGTACAGTTCGGTCATGCACATGGGGTACGCCTTCCTCGGGATCGCGGCCGGTTCCGCGGTGGGTGTCGGCGGCGTGGTTCTTCTGATGGTGGCCCACGGCCTTTCGGTTGCGCTGTTGTTCCAGCTCGCGACGTGCATCCACCACCGCACCCAGACCTTCGCGCTCGACGAGATGGGCGGGCTGGCGCGGCAAGCCCCGGTCCTCGCTGCCCTTTTCGTCGCCGCCACCTTCGCCAGCGTCGGCCTGCCGGGCTTCGCCAACTTCTGGGGTGAATTCGCGATCTTCGTCGCCCTCTGGCGTTTCTCGCCGCTCATCACCGCCCTCGCCGCCGTGGGAGTCGTGATTTCCGCCGTCTACGGACTGCGCGCCGCGGCCCGCGTGTTCTTCGGTCCCGCCACCGCGCGCATGGAAGAGGTCGCCGCGCGGCAGGCTCCCGTCGACTTGCGCTGGTCGGAGCGGATCCCCGCCCTCGTCCTCCTCGCCGCGTTGCTGTTCGTCGGCTTTTGGCCGCGTTCGCTGTCCTCGGCTCTCAATCCCGCGCTGCCCGCCGCCCCGGCCGCGGCCGCCGCCGCCCCCTCCCGATGACCGTCGAAGCGCTCCGACTCGCCGCCGCCGACAACCTCTGGGGCGCCATCATGCCCGAGCTCATGCTCGGCTGCGTGGCCCTGCTGCTGCTGGCGCTCGAGATCGTGCTGCCGCGCCGTCTGCACGGGGTCATCCCCGACGTCGCGAGCGCGGGTCTCCTCGGCACCCTCCTGGGCCTGGCGCTGAACTGGAACTCCGTCTCCGTCGGTCGCGAAACCTTCAACGGGTTGCTGTTCCACGGCACCGGCGGCCAGCTGATGCGGGCTTTCTTCCTGCTCTCCGCGCTGCTCACGTGTCTGCTGGCGCGGATCACGCTCGCGCGGCAGCGGGTCGCGCGGGTCGAGTTCTACCACGTCCTGCTCGTTGTCACCGCGGCGATGATGCTTTTGGCCCAGAGCAACCACTTCGTGATGCTCTTTGTCGCCCTCGAGACGCTCACGATCGGCCTCTACATCCTGGTGGGTTATCATCGCACGAGCACCGCCTCGCTCGAGGCCGGTCTGAAGTATCTCGTGATGGGCGCGCTGAGTTCGGGCCTCCTGCTCTTCGGTATCGTCCTTCTTTACGGCGCCGCGGGTAATCCGGCCCTGCCGGGCCACACCCCTCAGGGGCTGCATTACGCCGAGCTTTCCCGTTTCCTCGCCGCGAATCCCGACAATTTCGTCGCGGCGCTCGGCGTCGTGCTGGTCCTGGCCGGAGTAGCCTTCAAGATCGGCGCGTTCCCGTTCCAGATCTGGGTGCCGGACGTCTACCAAGGTGCGCCGACGCCCGTGACCGCGTTCCTCGCCGTCGCCTCGAAGGGCGCGGGTTTCGCCGTGCTGATGGCGTTGTGCGGGCAGGGCGGAACCTTCGCCCCGTACTCGTGGCTCGTCACGCCGGTGCTCACTGCCATGGCCGCGGCCACGCTCCTGTTCGGCAACATCGCCGCGCTCACCCAGCACAACGTGAAGCGGCTCATCGGCCTCTCGGGCGTCTCGCACGCCGGGTTCCTGCTGCTGGGTGTCGTGGCATCCCTCCACACCCCGATGGCCGCCGGCGCTGTCTATTTCTACCTCTTCGCTTACCTTATCGCGTCGTTCTCGGTGTTCGGCGTCATGGCGCACGTCGCCGGCAGTGACGATGCCGACCAGGAGCTCGACCATTATAACGGCCTCGCGAAGGAAAATCCCTTCCTCGGCACCGTGCTCGCGATCGGCCTCGGCTCGCTGGCGGGGATTCCCCCGCTGGCCGGGTTCATGGGCAAGCTGTTCATCTTCATCTCGGCCTACCAGGCCGGCGCACGCGTGTTGCTCGCGGTGGCGGCCGCCGGCGTCGTGATCTCGATCTATTACTACTTCGGCTGGATCAAGGCGGCCTTCTTCGAGACGTGGATGCCGCCCGCCGACGATTCGGTTGGTCCGGCTCGTCCGCCCCGCACGCCGGTCGCGCCTTTCGCCGCCTTCGTGCTTGGCGCGCTCGCGCTCGCCTCCCTCGCGGTCGGTTTCTACCCCGGTCCGCTGGGTGACCTGCTCACGATGCGCTGAGGGCCGGGCGGTCGGCTCCCGCCGAGTGCCCGGGAAGAACGTTTTCTCCGGCCCGCAGGTGGCTTCCCTGGGGTCAGAGGGACTTTCCTGATGGATCGGTCAGCTCGTTCATGAGCCGCATTGTTTTAAGGGATTGCGGCGGCGGATGCGACGGATCGACGCTTCCCCTCCGGAACTTTGTCGGGCTCATCGGTCAGCATGCGTAGCTTTCCCTTCATCCTTTTCCTCCTGGTAGCAGCGCTGCCGTGCGTGGAATCCGGCGCGCTGCGCGCCGCGCGGCTCTCGGGGGTAACCGAGATCGAGACTCCCGTCGGTTTTGCGCTCAAGGATGAGGCTGACCTCGTGCGGCTCGAAGCTTTCCCGGCGCGAACGGTTGAATCCGTCGACTCACCCGGGCCGCCGCTCGACCGCCCGCAATGGTACCGGATAGCTCTTTCCGATGACGCGGAGACCGTCCGCCAGGGGATGGTGCTTCGGATCTTTGCTGCACCCCACGAGCGGATCGAGGCGCACCTGGTGAGTGATGGGCGCGTGGTGGAGAGCGTCACCGCGGGGTATCGGGTGCCGGTGGAGCAGCGCCGTCACCACGCCACTAATCTCGTGCTGCCGCTGCAGGAGTGGCGGGGACGGCACGCCGCCGTCTTCCTGCGGGTGGAGACGCGCCTGCGATATCCCCTGCGGCCCGAGCTGCTCGGCGGAGACCAGCTCCGGCGTGAGACCGATACCGGACACATGTTGACCTTCACCTATCTCGGTGGAGTCATGGTTCTGCTCTTCTTTCAGGCGGCGCTCTTCATTCATTTCCGGGAGAAGGCGGCGCGGGATTACATCTTCGTATCGTTTGGACTGCTCGCGATCTCCCTTGCCCATTCGGGTCACTTCGACCTCGTCGCCGGAGGAGTCTTCGACTGCTTCTGGCTTGGTGACTGGCGCTATGAGATCCGGCTCCTGAATTGCGTGCTCAGCCTGCGGGCTTTCTCCACGTACTTCCAACTCAACGATCACCTACCTAGACTCAACCGGGGGCTGCAGGGTTCCTTGCTCGCGATCGTCGGGCTCCTCGCGGTATGTCCCTTCCTGCCTCACGAGACGGTGACGCCGCTGGTTTCGGCAGCCCAACTTTACGCCGTCGGAGCGGCTGCCGCCGTCCTTTTCATGGCCTTTCGCCGGAAACTCATCGGTGCGGGGATCATGGCGGCCGGTTGGTCCGGCATCCTTTTCGTCACGGGATACCTGAACCTCGTTCGCCTGGGCATGATGCCCGGCGTACTGGATACGCCCTTGCTGCCGATAGCCGCGGTGCTCTGGGAACTTCTGATGAGCACCGTGGGACTCGGGTATAAGTTCAAGCGCCTGTCGGAAATCCGCCATGAGCGGGAACTCAGCAGCCTGGAGGCGGCCGGCCTGGAGCGGATGGTGCGCGTGCTGTGTCATGATGTGAGCACCCCGCTCGCCGCGATCGGCATGACGACGGAACTGATCGAGATGAATCAACAGGCGGGCCGGCCCGTCGACGTGGCGGTGAACAACCGGCGGGTGCGGGAGGCTTTCCTCGCGATCAAGGAGATCGTGGACGCCGCGCGTAGCGTCGAACTGGCCAAGCTTCACGGCCGATCGCTGGCCCGGGACCCCGTGGACCTCTGCGCGGCTTTCAGCGACGCCGAGCGCATGATGCGGGACAAGCTGGCGCGAAAGCGCATCACGTTGCGGAGGATCGCATGGCCGGAGCAAGCCGTCGTGCTGGCCGAGCCGCGGCTGCTGCGGCTTAGCGTGATCACCAATGCGCTCTCTAACGCGATCAAGTTCAGTCCGGCCGGTGCGGTCATCGAGGTCGAGATCCGGTCCGACGGCGGGGAAGTGACGCTGCGTATTCGCGACCACGGGGTGGGCATCCCGCCCGAGATGCGGGAGGCCTTTGCGCGCTCGGGCCGGATCACGAGCCGGGTCGGTACGATGAGCGAGGAGGGCACCGGGTTCGGGCTGATGCTGATGCGCGACTTCGCCGTGGCGATGGGCGGACGATTCCGGCTCGAATCCCGTACCACCGAGGAGTCGCCTTCGGGTCACGGGACCACGGTCGAGATCACGCTCCAGGCTTCGGGTGCGGCCTGAGCGAGTTCCTCTTCGGCCGGCTCAGCTCCTCGCGGGCGTCCTGGGTTCCGGCCGGTCAAGCTTGAGGCCCAGCTCGCGCAGGCGGGGGCGCAACTTAGCATAGTCCACTCGCTGCACGGCCGCTCCCTCGGCGAGGGCAAGCGAGGCGGCGGCTCCCGCGGCTTCGCCGAGCGTCATCCAGACGGGCTCCATCCGGATCGACGTCATCGCGATGTGGCTGGCTGAACAGCACACGGGCACGAACAAGTTCCGGCACTCGCGTTCTAGCGGGGTGATCGCGCGGTACGGGATCTTGTAGATGCCGCGGTGTTTCTCCTCGAGATAGAGCATCGAGAAGTCGCCGCCTTGGAGGGCGACCTTGCCGTCAAGCGGATGCATGGCGTAGGGCCAATCGTCGACGCCGTACGAAGCGAGGCCGACCGGATCGCCCGGGTCGGTCAGGCCCTCCATGTCCTTCTGCGTCACGACGTAGCCGGAGATCATCCGGCGCGCCTCGCGCACGTAGAGCTGGTGCGGCCATCCTGAGGTGTCGTCGAACTGGCCGGGATCAAAGCCGGCGACCCGCGCGCGTTCGCGGAGTTTTTCCGGGGCGGAGGGGTCGGTCCGCAGGAAATGGGTGATGCCGCGGAGGAAGTCCTGGTGGAACTTCCAGATGCGCGCGCGCGTGGGCCAATCCCCGTCGGGGTAGCCGGCGTTGCAGCCGAAGACGGTCGGTGCGATGAGGCTGCGCGAGAGGTTGCCGGCCCCGGGGTAGTGGATGCCGCCCGTGGCCACCTCGTATTCGCCCAGCTTCCGCATACGGCGGCCGTTGAGGTTGAGCTTCCGCGTGAACGCGCGGCGGTAGATCTCGAAGGTGAACGGGTCGTAGTCTTCGGGCGGGTCGATCGGTAGCTGGTCCTTGCCGAGGGTGAACTTCCAGCGGAAGCCGTAGCCCATCGTGAGCTTGTCGGCGCTGCCCTCGGGACCGGGGGTAATGTCCTGCAGCAGCGGGAGCAGTCCACTGCGCGGTTCACCGGGCCGGATCCAAGGATCGATGTCGTAGAGGGCGAGCGGCGGCCGCACGCCCGCGAGCGACTCCCCGTAGTGGTCACGCGATTCACGCCCGTACGTGTAGGCCACGCCGGCCTTCGCCATCAGGTCCCCCTCGTACGAGCAGTCGATGAATATCCGCGCGCGCACCGTGACGGCCGCGGCGGCCGCCGGATGCGGAGCCGGGCATCCGAAGCGGTCCGGCGGCGCGTGATCCAGGACGACGGAGGTGATCGTGGCTCCGTCCTTGTTCACGGAGGCGACGCGATGCTCGCGCAGGATCTCGACCCCGGTTTCCCGCGCCAACTCGGCGAACAGGCGGCGATACTGCGGGTCGGTGAGCCCGTCGCGGAGGAGCTTCCTCGCCGATCCGCCGGCAGCTTCGGGGCGGCCCCAGTCGATGTGCACCAGCCCGCCGCCGGTCATGCCGCCAAGCCAGCGGCTGGGCTCGACCACGAGTACCCGGAGACCCGAGCGCGCAGCGGTGGCGGCAGCCACGATGCCCGCGGCGTTGCCCGCGTAAACGCACACGTCGGCGGTCCGCTGTCCGGGCTCGGCTCCCCGGACGGGCAGCAGCGTTCCGAGGGCGGCGGCGCCGCCCGCGTGGAGAAAGTGACGGCGATTCATGAGAGGCAGGTCGGCGGGTCAGAACGTGGTCGTCGCCGAGAGCCGGAAACTGCGGGGTGTGGTGTAGCTGAAGTACCGCGGGTAGGTGGTCCGCGCGGGCGAGGTCAGGTCACCGTTGGCCGCCCGCAACCCGATGCTGTTGTAGAGCGGCCGGTCGTAGTTGAGGAGATTCGTCACCGACAGGTTGAGGTCGACCCTTCGCCGCGGGGAGAGCCTGACCGGATAGCCGACCGTAGCGGTGGCCAGGAAGTACGCCTTCTGCCAGACGACGGTGTAGGCGTCGACCTTGGGATCGTCGATCGCGGTGGCGGGGTTGGCCGGATTCACGATCGTGTCGGCGCCGCGGTAGCCGATGACCTGGGGGCCGCGGAACTGTATCCCGTAACCCAGGCGCAGGCCGGCGAGGCGACCCCGGCTCAAGCGGTAGTCAGTGTAGGCGTTGGCCGTGTACTTCGTGAGTCGGTTGAGCAATTGCGTGCCGCTGACCCAGTTGGCGCGGCTCGCCTGCAGCGAGTTCCAGGCATTGATGGCGTTGTTGAGGTCAGGCGATGTCGTGGTGGTGACGCCCGGTTTCGCACTGGCGAAGCCCCCGGCATCCAATTGCACGCCCGCGTCGTCGAGGATCTGCCGAAACGTCGGGGTCTGGGCGTCGACCCACGCGCGGGTCTGGCGGTACGCGTCCGTCTGCGAGGCGTCGGCGAGGCCGGCGTTGAGCGTGAGGCGCCAGTCTGGCGTGAAGTTCGCGACCGCCTCCAGTTCATAGCCGCGACTCCTGCGATCGAGGGTGTCGTTCCACGCGATGGGCACGTCGCCCAAGCCGCGGCGGTTGCGGCCGTCGGCACTGAGGTCGCCCACGGGATTGGCGTTGATCAGGACCTGCAGGTTGCTGAAGCCGGAAGGTTGCGCGATGGAGGCGTCCTTCTCCTCGGACTCATAGCGGCTGACCGTGAGGTAGAACCGCGGGCCGAAGGAGACCCTGACGCCGTAGTCCCTGCCCTCGGAGACGGAGGGCGGCGGGGTGCCGTAGTCGATTGTCGTCTTGGTGAAGTCGGTCGGGTTGAAGGTCTGCGCGAAGTTGGCCCAGAGCGACACGCCGCGGCCCACGTTGAGGATGCCGCCGACGGACTTGGTGGGTTTCCGGGTGCTGGTCGGGGGCGGGTTGTAGTCGTCCTGGAAGCGATCGGCGGCGTACTGCCGGAGGGCGACGCCGGTCGTGGTGTCGCGCGGGCGCGTGGCGGGCGCGAGTTGCAGGGGGCCGGTGGGCCGGCCCGCGGCATCCTTCGGTACGTAGGTGAGCCGGAAGTAGTCCACCGGGGCGTCGGGCCGGTAGATGAAGTGGTCGCGCGTGAGGGCGCCGTAGTCGGAAGGATGGTCCATCGGGCGTAGGAAGAGGCGCTGGCTGCGGTCGACCTGGTCGGCGCGGAAGGCGCCGAGCAGGATCAGGCGTTTCCGCCAAAAGGAGAGATTGGCGGCAGCCTGGTAATACCGGGTGGCGGCGTTGCTCAGCGTGGTCGCGTCGTTACGATCGGAGCCGAGGACCCACAGGGGATCGTAGGAGCGGGAAGTGCCGGTCGCGGGATCGATCAGGTTGATCCGCTTCATCTCGGTCATTTCTCGTTCCCGCTGGTTCCAGTAATACCGGTAGCGCAACGTCTGCGTGCGGGTGCTCGTGATCAGTCCCCACGCGCGCGGATCGGCATCGACGGGGATCATGTAGTATTCGCGCGAACGGAAGATCCGCTGCTTTTCCTGCGCGGCGATGACGTTGGCGCGCAGGTCGAACCAGCGTGTGCTGCGGGCATAGGCGGCGGCCAGTCGCAGGGCCCGGTTGGTGGTGTCGACCTTCTGGCGCTCGGGCCGGCTGAACTCGTTGTACGGCTGGAGGAAGTTGGGGTTGGCGGTGCCTTCAGGCAGCAGGCGGTTGATGTCGATGTAGGTGTTCTGGTAGCCTTGATTCGTGTAGTAATTGATGAGGCCGTAGCTGAAGAGCCGGTTCACTCCGCCCGAGACCTGCAGGTTGAGTGAGTCCCCCACGCGCTGGTCGATCAGTACGGTCGCGTCCCGGAACCGGTTGATCGAGGTCGGGTTCGGCCCGATGTTCGTGAAGGTGCGGCGGGGCACGCGGAAGGCCGAGCCTTGGATCGCGGCGTCATAGATGCCCGGGGTGATCATCGGCGTGTCGATCAGCGGGCCGCCGTTGAAACCGAGGTTGCCGCCGCTGGCCGCGGTGACGCCGTTCACCGGCCGGTTTCCGCTGAAGAACGTCGTCTGCATCTGCCCGGTGTAGCTGACCGCGGCGTCGAATCCGCGGCCGGAGGCGGGCGACACGATCCACGCGTTGGTCCCGATGCGGGACGCGCCGAAGGCGGATTGGCTGGGGAGCGTGGCGGGCTGCAGTCCCGAATAGACGGTGCGGCCGTCCCAGCCGGTGAACGAGTCGTTGAGGGTGTTCATGCCGGCGGTCACCTTCTGCTGGTAGTAGTCGCCGATCAGCGAGACGCGCGTGTTGCGGGCGGGCTCGAGCGTGAACGAGGGGGAGACTCCCTGCCGCTGCGTGCGCTCCCAGTCGCGGAACGTGTGGGTGTCCTGCCAGGTCGAAACCACGCGGGCCGCCACCCGTTTGGCCGAGTAGTTGGCGTCCACCGTGCCGCGCAGCGAGTCCCACGAGCCGTACTCGGCCCTGACCTCGGTGGCGTTGCGGCCGAGGCGGGCGCTCTTCACGACGGCGTTCGCCGTGCCGCCGATCGTGCCCGTGCCGAAGAGGATCGAGTTCGGGCCGCGGGCGTAATCCATGCGTTCCAGGTTGTAAGTCGACGGATTGCTCCCGCCGGTGAAGAAGTTCCGGTTGACGGCGTTGGCGGAGACCCCGCGGAACGTGCTCGAGCCCGTGCCGCCGAAGAGCTGACCGCCGCCGTCGTCGGGGGTCGTCGTGGCGCTGACCGTCCAGTTGAGTGCCTCGTTGGCGTCGTTGAGGTTGAGGGCGTCGAGGAACTCGCGCGTCTGCACGGAGTAGGCGACGGGCGTCTCCGCGAGGTCGGTGGCGAGCCGGCCGCCGGCGAGCGATGACGCCGCCACGAAGCCCACGTCGCGATCGGTGCTGACGGTGAACGGACTGAGCCGGACCAGTTCCTGCCCGGGCTCTGTCGCAGCGCGGGGCGGGGTTTGGGCGCGCAGGCCGTAGCCGGCTGTGGAGAGAAGGCATGCGAGAAGTGCTGGTACGAGGCAGCGGCGAGACGGGAGCAGAAGGGCGGGCGAGGTCATGGCTGAAGAGTGGGGTGGGAATGCAGCCGGCCGTCGGAAGGCCAGGGCCGGCGCGGGGCGGAGTACAGCGGGTGCGGGCGGCTTGTCATCAAGGCTCCTCTCGGGCCTCCCGTCGCTGAAAAAAGACGGTTCCCTGGACATGTGGCCGGGGGCTGCGACGGCAACCGCAGCCGCAGGGAATGCTTTCGCATCGGGCATTGCCGCGGCAGTTTCTGCGGAATTCCCGCGCGGCGCTGCCACGGCGTCACAAGGAGGGCGAAGGGCTGCTCGCGGCCCCTCGGGGTTGTCGGCGGTGGGTTGGGGCCTCGGAACACCTTGAGACCACGCGATGCGCCGCGGCCGCGCCGGAGTGCTCGTGGTAAGGCTTGCGCCGTGCGCCTTCGTTTGCGTCCGTCTCCCGCGAGATGAGAATTACTGGGCTCGCCCTCGTTCCGCCTCCGACCGCCGCCGGCCTGCCGAAGGTCACGCCCGAGCTGCTCGCCTCGGTGCTCGCCCGTTATTCGCGCAGCAACGAGGGGCTCGGGGCGATCCTCGCCAAGGTGGACCTCGCGAACCCCGACGCATCGATCGATCGCATCCTGAAGTTCGTCGACTACGGCCATGCCTCGATCGGCGGCCTGACGGGCGGCCTCGCGGTGGCGCTCGACGACGTTTCGATGTGGCTCGCGTACAAGGTCTTTGAGATCGCGACCATGGCCGACGGCCAGGAATCGAGCACGCGCTACATCACGATGGACGCGCGCAACGTGCCTTCGGCGGAGGAACTCGGCATCCCCGGCGACCTCGCGGGCCGTTGGCGGGACCTCCTCGCGCGCTCCTTCGAGGCGTACCACGCGGAATACGCGCGGCTCGATGCCCTGGGCACGGCGGAGCCGCAGCGGGTGCGACTGCCGGCCGGAGCGAGCCCGGCGGTGGCGACGCGCCTGCGCAAGAACTTCGCCCTCGACCGCGCGCGGTACTTCATTCCGGTCGCGACGCGCACCAACGTCGGCCTCGTGCAGTCCTCGCGGATGTGGGCGATGACGGTGAAGCACCTCGCGTCACTGCCGCATCCGGAGGCGCAGGCGGCGGCGGCGCTGATCCGCGACGAACTCCTTAAGCAGTCGCCGCGGCTCATGCGCCACAGCCACGCCGAGAAGTCCTACGAGGAGCAGGCCCGGCAGGAACTGGAGACCTCGCTCGCGCTGGGTCGCGAACGGCTCTCCAGCGCGCCGCTTGCCGACGACGTCTGGGTGCACGTGGACCGCGCCACACCACCTTGGCTGGCCGAGCGGCAACCGGTCGCCGAGGCGCTGAGTCACCGAGCCAACCGCTATGGTCAGCAGGGCACGGCGACGCGCCGCATGCGGGTGAGCTTCGCGTGGAACAACCTCGCCGTTGCGGAACTGCGCGACCTCAACCGCCACCGCACCGGCCACCGCTATACGCCGTTCATCCAGGCGGGGTTCTACCTGCCGCCGGAGATCGACCGCTCCGCCCACGCCCGTCTGCTCGATGACCAGCTGGCGCTCACCCGCGAGCTGCTGGACCGCGGTTCGCCGGCCTACGTGTACTCGCTGCTGCTCGGCGCGCAGACACCCTTCGAGCACGGCACCCACGCCGACAAGTTCATCTACGAGGCAGAGCTGCGCACCGGGATGGGCGCCCACTTCCGCTACGCCGAGCATCTCAGTGCCGCCCTCCGGCGCTTCCTTGAGGAAGTGCCCGAAGCCCGCGGCTGGGTGACCGAGGGCACGGCGGAGCCGGAGTGATCCTCTCCGCTCGCGTGGGGTGGATTTTGGGTTGGCGCGGGTGATTCCAGCCGGCAGTAACGGGAAGTGGATCGTTCCATGCGGCTCCGAATTTCCCTCTCCCTGATCGTCGCCGGAATCGTCGCGGCGAGGGCCGCCGACGCCACCAGTCCGATTGATCCGGCGCAGCGGAACGCGCCCTTTGCCCCTAGCCCCGGGATGACGCCCGAGCGCCAGATGCCGGCCGGTTCAGTAAATTCCAGCCTGCAGGAACGGCGCGTCGAACCTGCGCTCGTCGAGCGCAAGGAGTCGCCCCTCGGTGGGCGCCGCGCCCCCGTCGATGTCGGGGAAACTCGCGAGAAGAACGTGCTCAACCAAGACGTGCGTCCGGCCGAGCCGGTGCAGTTGCCCATGAGCCGGATGGACCACCAGCCGTCCGCGCGCTCGACGCAGCAGGACACCAAGCGTCCGCCGACCGTCGCGAAATACCAGGACAGCCTCGACGCCGCCAGTGCCAGCAACATGGCGCGCTTCCCGGCGCTGAGCGGGGCGACTGCCGCCAAGATCAACCGATTCATCTTCCGGAAGAACGGCGAGGAATCCGGCCGCGCGCTCGGTGAAGCGACCGCGGTGCCGGCGGCCGGGGGCGGCGCCGGCGTACGCTAGGTGAAGGCCGTCCGGTCATGACCCGTTTCCGCGTCGTCCAGTTCAACATGCAGTTCGGGCAGTGCTGGGACGATACGTACCCGGACCGCGCCCCGGTGCGACTCGACCTGACGATCGCGGAAATCCGGCGGCATGACGCCGACATCGTGATGCTACAGGAGGTCGAGCGGGCGCAGCCGGCGGGCCGGCAGGTCGTCCCGCCGCCGAATTACACGCAGCTGCGCGACGCGTTCCCCGGTTATCACGGCTGGTTCAGCTACCCGCGGGCTGATCCGCGGGAACTGCCGTTCGGAATCGGCCTCGCGATCCTCGCGCGCACGGAGCTGGAGGATTGCACGCGGCTCGACCTGCCGTCGCCGCCGGTGGAGTTCGAGTTCATGGGGAGGAAGACCACCCCGACGGACCGTCTCCTGATCGGGGCGCGCACGCGGATTGGGGGGCGCGAGGTGCGGCTCCTCAACACCCACTTGCTCGCCTTCTTCATGCTGGGTTCCAGCAGCACGCGGAATCCCTTCCAGCGTCAGATGGTGGCGGACCGGCTGGCGGCGTTGCGCGGGCCCGCGCTGCTGGCGGGCGACTTCAACGTGAGCGCCCACGGCTCGCTCGTCGCGCAGTTCGCGGAGCGGGGATTCCGGACCGTGCAGGAGGGGGCGGTGACGTGGCGGCGGCGTCCCTACGTCCTCGACCATATCTTCCACAACGACGGCCTGCGCTGCCTGGGCCACCGGGTGGAGCCCACCCCGGCCAGCGACCACCACGTGCTGGTGGCCGACTTCGAGTTTGCCTGATTCGACGGTCGGGCCGTTTCAGCCGCGCCGCACCCGTTCCTTCTCGTCCTCGCGCTCCTCCTCAAGGCGGGTGCGTTCGCTGGCGAGCTGCTGCCTGATCTTCTCGACCTCCTCGAGCTTCTGGTCCGCCAGCGCGTCATCGAGCTGCTTGCGCAGGAAGATCTCCCGCTCAGCCAGCTTGCCCTGGTAGACGCGGTCGATCTCGGCGAGGCGGGACTTCTTCTCAGGCGTGAGCGGGCGTGACGCCTGCGGGTCGGACTTCGCAAGCCGTTCCATGGCGAGTTCGTAGGCGCTTTTCATGAAGTGGGAGCGTGCGGCGGTGCGGTGCCGTTTCAAGCGCGCCTTCCTCCATTCGACCGCGGATTCATTCCGCGCCGTAGCGTACGCCGAGCAGGAGCGTGAAACCGACGACGGCGAACGGCAGCCACCATCCGCCGCGTTCGCGGCTCCATCCGCCCGCGTAGCCCGCCAGGATGGCGGTGATCAACGCTGCTAGCGCCGCGGGTCCGATCCACGGCGCGGCGTACCGGGCGGATAGGAAGGTGCCGGGGACCTCCACGCCTGCCTGCAGCAGCCGCTCGATCACGAGCAGAACCAGGGCCGCCGCGTGGTTCGCGAGGATGGCGGCCGAATCGAGCCCGAGGAGTCCGGCCAAGAGCGAGGTGAAGCCGCCGAGCGTGACGATGGTTGCCGCCGGGATGAGCGCGAGGTTGGCGATCAGGGCGCCGGGAGTAAGCAGCCCGAAGTACTGGATTCCGGTCAGGATGCTCACGAGCATCGTGGCCACGCCGACGGCGAGGGCGCCGGCCGTGGCCTTCCAGGCGCGGCTGATATGGCGCTGCCATGGGCTCCATGCCGCCTCGGGAACGTGGCGCCACGGGGCGCCGGTGCGTTCCCAACTCGCGGCGAGCGGCAGGCCCAGCAGCAGCAGCGCGAGCACGATCGCGTAGCTCATCAGGAAGCTGGCGCTGAACACCTGCAGCGGAGCGACCAGCATCGCCGTGGCGGCGGAGGCCGCCAGCGCGGCCAGCACGTTTCCCGGCCGCCGGAGAACGAGGGCGGCCTCGACGAAGACGGCCATGAGCCAGGCCCTCACGGCCGAAGGGGAGGCGCCGGTGATGTCGACGAACAACCACAGCAGCGTCGCCGCGGCCGCAAAGCGCGGCCAACGGGGAACTCGGGCGAGGGAAAGGAGCGCGTGGAGCGCCGTGGCGATCACCCCGATGTTGAGGCCGCTGATCGCGAAGAGGTGGAGGGTCCCGCTGCGCATGAAGATCACCTGCTGTTCGTCGCTGATCTCGTGCTTCTCCCCGAGCATCATGCCGCGGAGGAGCGCCGCCAGCTCGGGTCTTTTGCCGACGATACCCAGGTCGAGGATCGCGCGGAATCGCGCGGCGGCGTCCGCGCAGAAGCGGTGGTAGGCAGGCGCGGCCCTTTCCTCGGTGAGAACGCGTCCGCGGTTCAGGCGGAAATTCACGCCGGCGGCGGCGAGGTAAGCTTCGAACGATCCGGCGTCCGGCCGTGCCGGCAGCACGTGAAGCACGCCGACGACGGAGAACGTTCCGGCGCGTACGGGCGCCGGTGGGCCGGCGTGCCGCGTGAGGGAGAAATGCACCCGCTGGCCGGTAAGGTCCGCGAGGTGCCGATCCGTCCGGACGATCGTCGCGATTCCGGTCGCACGCGTCGTGTCCCTTCCCGGGAACAGCCGCTCGATGCGTAGGTTAACCCGCGCCTCGCGCGGCGGAAGCGGATCCCACGCGGCGAGCCGGTTGCGTTGCAGCACCCCGGCCGCGGCCCCGGCCCCGAACAGCGCGAGCGCGAGGCACGCTGCCCAGAGCCGCGGCCGGGCGGTGGCGGCCAGCGCACCCGCCGCCGCGAGCGCCGACACCGCGAGCGCTCCGGTGGCCATCTGCAATCCGACTGCCAGGCCCGCGGTGAGCCCCGCCGCCGCGGGCAGGGCCAGCCAGAGCAACGGGGCACGGTATCCGAGCGTGCGGTCTTCCATGGCGCGAGGGCGTAGCCGACCAGCTCCGCCGCGCGATGCCTGCGCAGCCGAAATTCGGGGTGATGGCCCACGCCGAGGAAAATGCCTTTCCAATCCGGTCCGCGGCTGGAATCTCGATTCATGGCCGAGACCGAGCAGCGCGATTTCTTCTCCGAGGAGCCGCCCGCCCCGGCGTCACCCGGCGCCGCCCGTCCGGCCGCGCATCAGCCGTTGGCGGCGCGGATGCGGCCCCGGAGGCTCGCCGAGGTGGTCGGACAGGATCACCTGCTCCGGCCCGGCAGCCTGCTGCCCCGCCTCGTCGCGCAGAACCGCTTCGGCTCGCTGCTTTTTCACGGCCCGCCCGGTAGCGGCAAAACCAGCCTGGCCGAGGCGATCGCCGCCGAGACCCGCAGCCGGTTCGTCCGCGTCAACGCCGTGATGTCCAACGTTGCCGAGTTGCGTGACATCCTCGCCGCCGCCCGCCGCAGGCCAGGGGAGGCTACACTCCTCTTCATCGACGAGCTGCACCGCTTCAACAAATCGCAGCAGGACCTCCTCCTGCCCGACGTCGAGGAAGGCGTCGTGCGGCTGATCGGAGCGACGACCCATAATCCGGGTTTCTACGTCAATCCGCCCCTGCTCTCGCGGAGTCATCTCTTCCGGCTTGAGCCGCATTCCACGGCCACGGTCGCGGCGATGCTTGCGGCCGCGCTGGCGGATACGGAGCGCGGCCTGGGACTGCGGCGGGTGACGGCGGCCCCGCCGCGCCTGGAGGAACTGGCTGTCCTCGCCGACGGCGACCTGCGGCGGGCGCTCAACTCCCTCGAGGTGATCGTCCTCGGCCTGCCGGAGGGGGCGGAGGTGACGCGGGCGGAGATCGAAGTCTTCGCGCGTGAGCGCCGCATCCGATACGACGCCGATGAGGACGAGCACCACGACACCATTTCCGCCTTCATCAAGAGCTGCCGCGGCTGCGATCCCGACGCGGCGATGTACTGGCTCGCGAAGATGCTGGCCGGCGGCGAGGACCCGCGGTTCATCGCGCGGCGGCTGGTGATTCTCGCCAGTGAGGATGTAGGGCTCGCCGACCCGCAGGCCCTGCCGTTGGCGGTCGCCGCGCACCACGCGGTCGACTTCGTCGGCTTGCCCGAAGCGGAGTACGCCCTCGCGCACGCGACGCTGTACCTTGCCACCGCGCCGAAGAGCAACTCGGCGACGCTGGCGCTCGGCGAATCGAAGCGCGTGCTGCGCGATGAACCGGTGCAGGCCATTCCGGCGGCGCTGCGCAGCAAGGGCGGCCAGGCCAACAAACGACACGGGCACGGCGCGGATTACGACTACTCCCATGATTTTCCCGAGGGGATCTCGGGCCAGGACTACCTGGAACGGCCGGTCTCGCTCTACTCGCCGAAGACCGCCGGCTGGGAGGCGAAGATCGCCGACCGGCTCGCCCGCTGGCGGCAGCTCAAGGCGGCTATCCAAGCCTCTCGAGGGGAAGCCGCGCGTTGAGCCGGCAGCTTGAAGCTCGGCCGGTCAACGGTAGCATTTCGGGGATGAAACCGTGGTTCACGATCCTGCTGGGCTTGCTCCTGACCTGTTTCGGCGGGGCCGCCCAGGCGGGTCCGAAGTCCGGGGAGCCGGCCAAGATCGAGGGGTTTGAAATCGTCCGCCCCGCCAAGGGTTTCCTCGGGCTGCAGGTGGCCGGTGGGACTTTCGCGCTCAGGTTTTACGACGAGAACCGCCAGCCGGCGCCTCCGGCGGCCGCGCGTGCGGTGTTGCGTTGGACGCCGTCCAACCGCACAGGCAATGAATTCCACGTGCTGGAGCCCGCGACCGACGGCAAGGCCCTGACCTCGCCCAAGACGGTGCGGCCGCCGTACCAGTTCCGGCTTTTCCTCTCCCTCTTCGCCGCGGGCGCGGAGGCGCCGTTCGAGACGCACTCCGTTGACTTCCGGCAGTGATCCCTGGGTCGCGGCGCTCCGTCCGAGTTTCTGGTTGCGGCGGCCGGTCGCGGCCTAGCGAATAGACGGTTCATGAGTCTCGATTCACCTCGGTCCCGGCGCGTGGAGGGTTCGCGCCTCCGGTTCGGAATCGCCGCCGCTCGTTTCAACGAGGCGCTGGTCGACGGTCTGCTCGCGCGGGTCGAGGCGGGACTGCGGAAGGCGGGCGTGCCTGAGGGTTCGATCCGTGTCGTGCGGGTCCCCGGGTCCCATGAAGTACCCTGGGCGGCACAGGCCCTGGCGGCCGGCGGCAAGCTCGATTGCGTGATCGGCCTGGGTGTTCTGATCGCGGGCGACACCAACCACCACGAGATGGTGGGCAACAGTGTCTCCCACGCGCTGCAGTCGGTCGCGCTCGGGACGGGTGTGCCGGTGATCAACGGCGTGGTCGTGGTGAACACGACGGCGCAGGCGCGCGCGCGGTGCACCGGGGCGATCAACCGCGGCGCGGAGTTCGCGGAGGCGGCGCTCGCCATGGCGGATCTGCGACGGAGGATACGCGCATGAGTCGGGAACTCTTCATGCAGCGGCGCGACAGCCGCGTGGCCGCGCTGCAGTTCCTTTATGCCTGGAGCATGAATCCCCCGGCGAACCTCGCCGAAGACCTGCGGGTGTTCTTCGAGGGCTGCGAGCAACCGCGGGATCACTATGCCTACGCCGAGGAGATCATCCAGGGCGTGATCCTGCATCAGGCGGAGATCGACGGGCACATCCGGTCGCTGGCGCACAACTGGGATTTCGAGCGGATCGCCAAGATCGACCTCGCGATCCTGCGGCTCGCGGCGTTCGAGATGCTCCACCGCAAGGACGTGCCTCCGGTGGTCTCGATCAACGAGGCGATCGACATGTCGAAGCAGTTCTCGAACGCCGACGCCAAACGCTTCATCAACGGCATCCTTGACCGGCTTAAGGGTCAGCTCAGCCGCGACGCCCGTAAGGCGGATTGAAAGCGGGGACGTTTTGGATGCGGAAAGTCGGAAATGGGTAAAATGCCGGGATTGGGCATCAGCCGCCTGAGGGGCCGCGCTCACGTCCCCCTGATTTCCTGAGCTCCAGATCAGCCCTGTCGTTTCCCTCCCAGGATTCCTGATTCCCAGTTTTCCTCATCCGATGTTCGGCCTCTTCCGCAAGTTCAAGGAGGGTCTCGCCAAGACCGTCTCGGCGATCGCGCAGCGCACCCGCGGGCTGTTCGGCGGGCGCGTGATCGACGCCGCGTCCCTCGACGAACTGGAGGAGGCGCTCTTCACGGCCGACTTCGGCGTGGAGACCACCGCCGAGATCCTGGCCGAGATCCGGCAGGCCTATGCGCGCGACAAGTCCCTGCAGGGCCGGCAGGCGGCTGAGATTGGCGCCGCGGTGCTCCGTCGTGTGCTCGCGGGTGCCGAGGCGGCCCTGCCCCCGCTTACGCCCGCAACCGGTCGCCCCGTCGTGATCGCGATGATCGGGGTCAACGGCTCGGGGAAGACCACCTCCTCGGCCAAGCTCGCGTGGCGGCTCCAGCAGGACGGAGCCAAGGTGATGCTCGCCGCGTGCGACACGTTCCGTGCGGCGGCGGTGGAACAACTGCGCGCGTGGGCGACGCGCCTCGGCGTCGAGATCGTCGCCAGCCACACCGGGGCCGACTCCGCGGCGGTCGCTTACGACGCCTGGCAGGCGGCCAAGGCGCGCGGACATGATTACCTGATCGTCGACACCGCGGGCCGCCTGCACACCAAGGATAACCTCATGGAGGAACTGGCGAAGATCCGCCGTGTCCTGCAGAAGCACGACGCCGGGGCCCCGCAGCACCGCTGGCTGGTCGTCGACGGTTCGCTCGGCAGTAACTCGATCGAGCAGGCGAAGGCGTTCCACCGTAGTTTCGGCCTCACGGGCCTCATCGTGACCAAGCTCGACGGCACCAGTCGCGGCGGCGCGATCGTGGGCATCTACCGTCAGCTGCGGATCCCGATCCTTTTCCTCGGTCTCGGCGAACAGCCGGAGGACCTGCAGCCGTTCAGCGCCGAGAACTACGCGAAGGCCGTCTTCGGGCTGGATTGAGCGGCGCGCCCTTCCAAGGGAGGGGCCGTGGAGCCGTCATGATTCGGGCCAAGAAAAAGGGCGGCGCCCGGAGGCGCCGCCCTTGGAAGAGTAAGGTTTACGACCCGCTCAGAACTTGAGCGTGTTGCGGAAGATCCAGTTCCGCGCCGGGGACATCGCGAATGAGCCCTCGGAGTACTTCTCGTCGGTCACGTTGTAGAGACCGAAGTTCGAGTTGATCCGGTAGCCGAGGACGTTCCACGGGTAGGTGAGGGTGAGGTCGTACACCACGTAGTCGCCGGCCTGGTAGCCGCCCGCGAGGGGGTTCCAGTCGACGGAGCGGGAGACGACGGTCTCGGAGGAGTAGCGCATGCCGAGGCCGACGTTGAGGCCGCGGGCGACGCCGCCGATCCCATCGGTGAAGGTGTACTTGCCGAACACGTTCACGCGGTACTCCGGCACGTTCTCGATGCGCGCGTTGTAGTAGATGTCCGACGCGACCTTGCCGGCGGCGGCCAGCGCGTTGTAGGCGGCGGAACCGGGCGCGGCGCGCGTCTTGTCATAGACCGTCTTGGCCGTCCACAGCCAGGAACCGTTGATCACGGCCTGGAAGTTGCGGCGCGGGGTCCAGATCAGCTCGGCCTCGGTGCCCTCGATGCGATTGAGGAGGTCGGTCGTGCGCCAGCGGAGCAGGCGCTGGCTGCGGTAAGGCGAGCCGACGGCGAAGAGGTCGGTGCTGAAGTTCAGCGGCTCCTCGAGGTTCGACTGCTTGGCGCCGTCGTCGAGCATCTGGTTCTCGCGCTCGCCGCGGAACATCGAGAGGGTGCCGACGAGCTTGCCGTTGAGCTGGGACAGCTTGGCGCCGATTTCCCAGTTCTTGCCCTGCTCGTTCTTCAGCATCTCGAACACGCCGCGGCTGGTGAGGATGTCACGGAATTGCTGAAGCGTGGTGACAGTCTGGCCGAGGTAGCTGAAGGAGCGGCCCGGAGTGCCGCCGAAGCCGGTGCGGATGGCCTCGTCGAACCACAGCGCCTCGTCACCCGCGAAGATGCCGGAGACGCGGCCCGAGTTGAACTTGAAGGTCTTCGAGTTCGAGGCGTAGACGCTCAGCTCCTTGGTGATGGCGAACGAGAGGCCGCCCATCCACGAACTGCCCTTCTGGTCGGAGTACAGCCCGCGCTGGTAGCTGATGGAGTGACCCCACACATCCTCGGGATAGAGGCTGGGGTTCAGGTGCATGTTCGGGAAGTAGATGAACCACGGATAATTGTTCGGCTGGTACTGACCGCGCTCCCAGCGGCGCTCCTCGCGGTAGCCGGCGAGCAGCGTGAGGCGGTCCTTGAAGGCGGTTGCCTGCCAGTTCAGGTACAGGGACTCGTTCTTGACCTTGTAGCCGTCGAGGGCGTTGCGGTCGTCCTGATGGTAGGCGTTGATGTCCGGGTAGATCTCGAAGCCCGGGTCGAAGTTCGAGAAGATCTGACGGACCGGCTTGATCGCGCCGGTGCGGTCGCGGATGACCTGGTTGAACGGAACGCCGCCGTGGTTGTAGAGGGAGACGTTCGTGCCGCGATAGTCCGGGTTGGACGTGGTGTTGCGGGCGCCGGGGAGGAAGGCCCACTGCACTTCGCCGAAGGCCTGGCCGCCGAGGAACTGCTGGTAGGGGCTGATGCGCTGGAAGCCGCCGAGCAGCTTGTTCTTCACGCCGAAGAGCTCGAACTTGCCGACGGCGTCGAAGTTGTGGGTGTGCGCGTACCGGTAGTAGCCCGAGAGGTTGCCGGTCAGCATGTTCCAGTTGATGCCGTTCGCGTAGGGCAGGATAAGGGCTCCGCCCTGACCGACGGAGTAGTTCTCCGACTTCTCGTTCAGGAAGTTGTAGCGCACGTCGAGCCAGCTGAAGGGCGTGAAGTCGACGGTGACCGACAGGTTGTCCACCGTGTTGCGGAAGTGGGCACCGCGCGAGGTGTAGTTGAAGGCCTCGTCATGCACCCACTGGCCGGCGGCGTTGGTGTAATAGGCGCCACGGGTCACGCCGGTATAGGCGGGCAGGGACCAGTTGCTGGTGGCCACGCGCTTGTTCTGGATGTATTGGGCGTAGGCCAGCGTCGGAGTGTTGGTATTCTGCACTACGTTCGCGGTCAGACCGTTGCCGGTGTTGGCGACGATCGTGTTGGCCAGCGTGGCGGTCGACGAGTTGTAGCGGCCCGTCGTGGCGGCCTCGCGCCATCCGGCGAAGTCGCTGAAGATCCAGTCGTAGTCGTTCCAGCTGAACTTCTCGCGCAGGAACTCGGCCTCGGCCGTGATCTTGACCTTGCCGCTGTCGAAGGGGATCAGCGAGAGCGAGGGCGTGACGGTGTTGGCGCGGCGGAACTCGTAGCGGCGCTCACCCTGAGTGTCCTCCCAGCCGCCGATGATGCGGAGGGCGGCCTTCTTCGAAAGGGCGGTGTTCTGGTCGATCATGACCCGCTCGCCCGAGTTGCTGTTCACGTAGTAGTCGATGTCGGTCTTGTTGCCGGAGAAATCGGGCTGCTTCGTGATGTAGTTGATGACGCCGCCGGGGTAGCCCTGGCCGAAGAACACGGCTGCGGGTCCCTTCACGACCTCAACGCGGTCGATCGTCTCAAGGTTGTAGGACGTGTAGCGGAACACGCCGTTGCGCATGAGGCTGTTCACGACGAAACCGCGCATCGTAAAGGTGCCCTGCGGGGTTGCGGAGTTGGCCGGCACGCGCATGGCGAAGCGGGTGTCACCCGAGGCCGACGCCGAATAGCGGAAGAGGTCCGTCAGCGTGCGCGCGTTGGTGTCATCGAGGAACTCACGCGAGATCACCTGGAGATGCAGCGGGATGTTCTGGATCTCCATGTTGATCTTGGTGGCGGTGGCGGCGTTCGTCTTGAGGTAGCCGTAGTCCTTGTCGGACTTGACCTCGAACGCGCTGAGGGCGGTCACGCCCTCGTCGGTGCCCAGCCGCGCGGCGGATGGGGTGGCGGGCCTCGCTGCCGGAGCAGCGGGGGCGGCGGCGGGTGCGGCCGGGGCGGCTCGGCCCTGGGCTTCGGCCAGCTGCTTGCGCAGCGCGGCATTCTCTTCCTGCAGCCGGCGGAGCGCGGCGGCGTCGCCAGACTGGGCGTAGCCAGCCGGAACGACGCAAAGCGCGGCCAGCGACGACACCAAGGCGAGCTTGGCGACGTTGGCGGGTCGGGTTTTGGTGGGGATCATGTTTGTTTGGTTGGGTTCTCTGGATTCCAACGAGCGTCGGAAAGTGGAGTTGCGCGACTTGGAGCCTAGGGACGGTTTTAGGACGTTTGATCGCGAACTTATCACGCCGATAAAGGGGACTGAACCTCCCCTCGTCCAGCGAGAATCTGAACGTCTCCGGCGGTAAGTCTGCCGAGGCGCGAGGCTCCGTTTTGGCCCCTTCAGGGCTGCTTGGGAGATTCAGGCTGGCCGTCGACCGAGGTTCCAAGCGCTGCGCGGCGCTGGGCCTCCTCGTACGCCCGGCGCTGGGCCATGCCTATCTCCAGTAAGTCGCTCACCAGCATCCGCGCCTCAGTCTCCTGCTTGACGACGGCTTCCTGACCCGGGGTGGCGGGAGCCGAACTCGGCTCCGGCTGCGTCCCGGGGACAGGTTGAGGGGGGGCAGGTTGGACGGGAGGAGGGATATTTGTCGTGGAAGTATCTGAAGGTAAAGGAATTGTGGACTGCGCCATTGTCATGATCGCAGGAGCCGGGAGCCGGTTGGCCGATGCGGCCGCCTTACGCAGGGGCAGCTGTTTTTGGACGCCATTGACCGTTAGGGTCAGGATATCCCGGCGAGGGTCGTGACTGACCACCGCGATACCGTTCCGAGGCTCTCCCATCGCGACCCAGAGTGACTTCTTCGCGGCCCGATCAAAGACGATGTAGTCGGTGCGATTGCCCACGGAACTGATCCCGGCGAACTCGAGGGGTTCTCCCGAGTCGGGTGAGGTGGTGGCCGAGGGGGTATTTGCCGGCGGCATGAAGGGCGACGCCTTCTGCCCGGCGGGCGTCGCTGGAGCGGAATCGGCTGCGAGGGCGGAACCCAGCCCTGAAAGGGCCAAGGTCACGAACCTGAGTATCCACGCCAGCGACATGAATGGAGACGTTGGGCTGTTCCCGTGATGGGTCAAACCGCGGTTGCGTAACTTTCAGCCTTTGCGGGCCGCGACCATCAGCGCGCTGCCGTGGACGTTGGGATGCTGCTCCGTTCGGAAGTCGGTGAAGCCGAACCGCCGCAACGCCTCGAGTATCTCGGCCTTTTCCATCCAGTAGGAGTAAATCTCTCCGCCGCCGCAGAATCCCTTCCAGTCGAGCGAGGGGCCGTAATTAAAGCGATGCACGGTGTGGGGAAATCCCGCCGTCTCCATCGCGATCGCCTCGGAGAACTTCGCGCCGGGCACGGGGTTCGCGGCCACGAACTCCGGGTCGTAGAACACCGTCCACAGGAACAACGCGTCGCAGCGCCGGGCCAGCAGTTCGAGCAGTTCCACGGGATTCGTGAGGTGATAGAGTATCCCGCAGGCGACGCCGACGCCGAAGCGCCGCTCGGTCGTGCGGAGAAACTCCAGACAATCCCCGAGGAGGAACTTGGCCCGCGGCATGCCGAAGGTCTCCTTCGCGATCAGGCACTTCAGGTAGGCGCGCGCGTTGGCCTCGACGGCCGTCACGGAGGTCGCCTCGAGGCGGTCGATCAGATAGGTGTGTCCGCCTTCGAGGGGCCCGAGTTCGAGCACGTCGCGGCCGGAGAACCCGCCCGCGAGTCCCATCTCCATCAGCCGGTGGTGGGCCCAGGCGATCCGCGGGTCGTCGAACAGGGGCGTGGCGCCCGCCTTCAGGTCCGGCCGGCCGGCGGGCGGCTGCGACGACCACTCGCCGGAGAAGAGGTCGAGCGCGTTCTGGTCGGAAGGCGCGGTGCCGAAGAAGTGCTTGAAGTCGGACATGCGGCGGGTCCTCGGAAGCGAACCGGACCGTGGAGCGAAATGAAAGCCAAGGTTTCGCCGGTCGGTTCAGGGCACCTCGTAGATCTCGATCAGCCCGATGCCGGTGGCGCCCTCGAAGCCGCTCAGCTTCGCCGTGTAGCTGCCGGGCGGCAGCGTGATCAGCATGGCGGAGTCGAGACCCGTACGCAGCGCGGTATCGCGGGTCTCCATCAGCGCGAAGGCGCCGACTTTCCTCGCGGCTTCGCGCAACGCTGCTTGTCCGGCCGCTGGTGAGTCCCAGTCGTCGTTTTCGCGGAGCAGCGTCTCGCCGCGGTAGATCTCGAGGAACGGATCAACCATGGCTCCAGCCAGGTTGAACGGGGGCTTCAGGAGCGTGGGGCCGATGCCGCGGATCAGGAAGGTGCGGGGTCCCGGACCCGTCACGACGAGGCCCGCAATCAGCACGCTTTCGCCGCCGAAGACCTGGCCGCGGGTCGCGATGTTCACGAGCCGGCGGCTGCGCGCCGTCGCGGCGTCCGCATCGGCGTCGTAGGCCTCGACAAGGCTGATGCCGGTGAGGTCGCCGACGCCGGTGACGACGGCGGTGTAGCTGCCGGGCGCAAGGGTAGCGAAGAGGGCAGAGTCGCGCGTCCCGCGGCGGAGGGCGAAAGCCCCGAGCCGCTTGGCGGCGGCCTCCAGCGCGGCGACGTTGCCGGCCGCCTCCCAGTCGTCGTTTTCCGCAACCGTGCGGCCCGCGGAGTCGACGATGCGAAGGGCGGGGTCGAGCAGGGCGCCGCCGACACCGAAGTCGGCGAGGCCCGGACCGATCGCGCGCACCAATACCGGCTTGGGGGTGGTGCCGCCGATGACCAGGCCTGCGATGAGCGCGCCGCTGCCGGGCGTAACGATTCCGCGGGTGGAGATGTTGGCCAGAAGGGTGTCGGGTGTGACGGCGGGCCCGGGCGTGACCGTGAGGCGGGCGGAGTTGCTGGCGACGGTGCCGCCCGGCCCGCGGACGACGGCGGTGTAAAGCCCGGAGTCGACCGCCTGCACCGAGCCGATCGTGTAGCTCGGTCCCGTCGCAAGGTCGAAGGTCGCGGTGCTGGTCGCACCGTCGGCACGGAAGCCCCAGGCGTAGGTGAACGGGCCTACTCCCGTGACCGTGACGCTCATCGTGTAGGAGTCGCCGACCTGCACGGTGCGGCTCTGCGGATGGGCGGCGATTACGGGGAGCGTGCTCCCGGCGCCGCCTCCGGCGGCGTTGTCGTAAAGCGCCTTCACGCCGGTGATGTCGTCGCTCATCAGCGTGTCGAGGCTGCTGACGGTGCTGTTCATGATGGCCACGACGCTCTGGGGCGGCACGGCCTCGTCGGGATGGTCCAGCCCGAGCACGTGGCCGAACTCGTGCAGCGCCACGCGGCGCAAGTCGCGCGTGGAGCCGCGCAGCGGGCCGCGGTAGGAGTCCCAGGCGAGGTTCGAGTTGAACACGACGTCCTGCTCGCTGAACCGCGCGGTGGCCCGGTTGGTGAAGCCGGCGGTGACCGCGAGCGTGCGGTTCCCGAAGGCGGAGCCGAAGACGTCGGGTCGGAACGCGACGTTGTTGATGCGGTTGCCGTTGCGCACCTCGGCGGTGGAGTTGCGGATGGTGACGAGGCGGCAGCGCTGGAGGTGGATGTTCCAGTCGGCCAAGGCGGCTTCGGCCACCGCGTTCCAGTCGGAGGAGCCGTCGAGCAACGGGGCCGACGGTGCGCCGAGCTGCAGGTGCATGACGATGTCTCCGCTCAGCCACGATCCCCCCGTCAGGTCATAGGCCCGGGCGGCGCCGGCTAACGCCGCGACGGCGAGGGTGGCCCGGAGAAGGGCGCGGATTGGCCGGGGCGGAAGGAACCTCATGTCAGCGCGTGCGGGCGGCGCCGGCGGCCCGGGCGGTCTCGGCGATCACGGCGGTCTCGAAGGCGGCAGGAGATAGGGCGCCGGCCGCGCCGGTGGCGCGCAGGGCCGGCGGAAGGTCCGTGAGCGGCAGCACGACCTGGGTGACGTCGGTGAGTGCCACCGCGTTGTCGCGCGCGACGAATTCCCGCCCCGCTGCGTCGCGCAGCAGGCGGTAGCGGCCGTGGCGAACGGCGACCAGCGGGCAGAACTGCACGCCGTTGCGCTCGATGAAGAGGTAATCGCTGGTGCCCAGTTCGAAGCGCGGCATACCGGTCACGACGAGACTTTCGTCGCCGAGGGTGCCGCCGAGAAACTCGAGCGTCACCTCGCGGGTCGCGGCGCCCTTGAGGGTGCGTTCCACTGCGAACGTGACGAAGGTCTTGATGACCGGCGTGCCGTCGGGCGCGGTCGCGCGGCGCATCGCGATGTCGACGACGCGGCCGCGGACGATCGCGTCGGCTTCCGCGACCAGTTCGGGAAATGTCGGCGGGATGACGCTCGTCGCCCGCGCGGCCGGCGATCCCGCGAGGCCCAACAGGAGGGCCGCGCAGGCGAGGGCGGGGCGGGCGAGGTTCATGGGCATGGGCTCTGGACCGCGGGAGCCGCGGTCGGTTGCGTCGTCTTGCGGGAAAGTCCTCCGTTGCGCCGGGAACCGACGCGGCGCGCCGCGGGGTGTTTCAGGATTTTTGGCGTCGCCGCCAGGAATCGACGATCTGGCGGATCGTCTCCTCGAGCGATTGGGTGATGTCCCAGGCCGGGTAGTGGGCGCGCATCTTCCGCAGGTCGCTGTAGTAGCAGATGTGGTCGCCGGCGCGGTTCTGGTCGACGTAGGTGTAGACCTGGGCTGTCCCGGAAAAACGTTCGGCGATCTTGAACGCCTCGAGGATGGAGCAGGAGTTGGCCTTGCCGCCCCCGAGGTTGTAGACCTCGCCCGCGCGCGGGCTGGCGACGAACGCGGCCATGAAGCGGGCGACGTCCAGGGAGTGGATGTTGTCGCGCACCTGCTTGCCCTGGTAGCCGAAGACCCGGTATTCGCGGCCCTCGAGGTTGCACTTCACGAGGTAGCTGAGGAACCCGTGCAGTTCGACGCCGCTGTGGTTGGGTCCGGTGAGGCAGCCGCCGCGCAGCGCGCAGGTCGGCAGGCCGAAGTAGCGTCCGTATTCCTGCACCATGACGTCAGCCGCGACCTTCGAGGCGCCGAAGAGCGAGTGCTTCGACTGGTCGATCGTGAAGGTCTCCGCGATCCCGTGCTCGTACGCGGGGTCGGCGTAGTCCCAGCGCGTCGCCAGCTCCCGCAGGGGGATTCGGTTGGGGGCGTCGCCGTAGACCTTGTTCGTGCTCATGTGCACGAAGGGCGACTCGGGGCAGGCCTGCCGGGCGGCCTCGAGGAGGTTGAGCGTGCCGACGGCGTTGGTGTCGAAGTCGTCGAAGGGGATCGCGGCCGCGCGGTCGTGGCTGGGCTGGGCGGCGGTGTGGACGATCACGTCGGGGCGCACCTCGCGGATGAGCGCGAGGACCCCGGCCCGGTCGCGAATGTCGAGCTCGTGGTGGACGAACCCCTTCAGCTCGGCCGCGAGCCGGCTCTGGTTCCAGCGGGTGTCGCCCTGCGGGCCGAAGAACACGGCGCGCTGGTTGTTATCGACCCCGTGCACTTGGTAGCCCAGTTCGCGGGCGAAGTAGGCGCAGACCTCGGACCCGATCAGGCCCGAGGAGCCGGTGACGAGGAGACGCTTGCTCATGCGGCCAAGCTGGCCGGCCCGCCGCGGCGGGCGCGAGCCAGAATCGCCGCGGCCCCCAGCAGGCAGGCGAGGTGCAGGAACAGGGCGGCGCCGTCGAACTCGTGCTGCACGCGGGCGTGCGGCTGCGCGTTCGCCCACGTGGCGAGCCAGAGCATCACCAAGGTCTCCGGCAACTGGAGCCAGGGTACCGCGGGATGGGCGAGGCCGGCGGCGAAGCGACCCCGATCGCGGGCGGCGATCCAGAGGGTCACGCCGACGGCGGCGAGGAACAGCGGATGGCCGCATTCGCGCATGAGCCCCAGGGGGTCGCCGCCCCAGTACGCGACGAGCATCACGGCCGGTCCGATCAGGAGCACAGCGGCCGCCGCGATCCGCTGCCGGAGCAGGCGGACGGCGGCGACGGCCGAAGCGACCCAGAGTCCGAGTCCCAGCGCGAACGGCAGGGAATTCCACCAGAGGAAAAGCGTCTTCTCGGCGGGGCCGGAGGTCTCGTAGGCGGAGCTGAAGCGGAAGTGGCGGAACGACTCCGCGTCGGCGAAGAGGTGCAGCGGTACGAAGGTGTTCGCGAAATTCATCCAGCGCGTCCGCCCCCACGTCTCGAGCGTGGCAATGTGCGAATCCGCCAGTACCCAGTAGCGCAGGAAGCCGCCTTGTCCCGCGAACGGGGTGTCGGGCAGGTGCGGCATGAGTTTACCCAGCGCCATCCAAGGCAGCACCAGCGCGGCGGCCGCCAGCCCGATGCGCAGTACTCCCGTCGCCGCCTCCTTGAGTTTTCGGCCGGAGTTTCCCGACCACCAGAGGGCCAGCCAAGGCGCCCAGAGCAGCACGAGCGGATGATAGAGGAAACCCACGCCCAGGCAGATCCCGGCGGCCACCGGCCGTCTTCCCACGATGAAGGCGAACGCCGTCACCAGCCACGCGGTCGCCGCCCATTTGGGCCAAGTGAAGAGCACCTCGTGGAAACCGAAGGGTGAAAGGGCCGCGAGCCCGCAGCCGAGCAACGCCCACCGCGGGCCGACCCATGCGGCCAGCAGCAGGTGAAAGGCGACGAACACGCCCGCGGCGAGCGTGTACAGCAGCAGGCGGTAGGCCGCGAAGCCGGTGCGGTCGAACGGCGACCAGGTGTTCTCGGCATGACCGGTTGGCGGGCGTCCTTCCGTCGCCATCACCACGGGGATTGCCGCCAAGCCGGCGAGGGGGCCGCGGCTGAAGAAGGTCCACGGATAGTAGAATTTTTCCGTCGTCGGCGATGCCGGTCCCCAATGATGCGCGGCGGCCTGCACGGCGTAGAAGCTGAAGCGGCTGTCGATCCGGTCGCTGAGCTGGAAATTCCGCGACACCGTGCCCCGGAATAGTTCGCCCGCCGGACCAATGGAGAAAGCGCCCCGGGCGGCCGCGGCCGCGACGACCAGCGCCGCCACGAGCAGGGCGCTCCGGAAGGATGGATCACCTCCGATCGCGAAATCTTGCCGGCGCGCCCGGGCGCCGATGGCCAGCCAGAGCGCCCCGGCGAGGATCGTGCCCATCGCCTGCGGCGAAACCAACCCGCTCGCCAGCCAGATGACGATTCCCGCCGCCGCGAGGACTCCCGGGCCGAGCCCGAGGAACCAGACGGCGCGCGAAGTCGGGGTCGCCCCGGTCGGACACCAGAGCAGTCCCGGTCCCCAGGCGAGCACCAGTGCCAGCGCGAGCGTGGTGACGACCTGGAGGAGCGAGTAGGCCGCCTCGATCTCGGGGGGCCAGGCTCGGTACGGATGCGAAAAGGCGAGCCAGCCCGCGTAGTCGTTTGAAAGGTCTGCACCCACGAGGCGGACTTGCACGGCATCGGCCGGCCGACGGATTTCCCACCGCGTCCACACCTCGCGCGGATCGGTCAGGCGGCAGTCGACGCGCGTCACGCGGCCGGCCGCGTCGCGGAACTCGGCGTGGAGGCTGCAGCCCGGTTTGTTTGGATATCCGGCGACGCCGACGTAGACGGTGCGACGGGAAGCCTTGAACCACGCCGTCTCCGCGCGTCCGGTGAACGCGTCTCCGGTGACGAACGAGCTCGTGTGCTGAATGTGAGCCGGCAAGCCGCCCTGCGCGACCCGGTCGTCGCGGAGAAAATCGCCCGTGATCCATGGGAGACCCGTGAGATTGTCGGCCCGTGGCAGCTCGCGTGGCTTCGGCTGCCAGCCGAGGATCTGGTCCCGTCCCCAGCCGAGGAGGATCGCGAGCCCGGCGGCGATCCAGAGCGCGAGTAGGAGCGGGCGCGACTTCATGGCGAGGCCGGCCGGCCGGGGTACTCGATGTACCAGCCCTCCGGGAGGGTGTTGATCCGCGCGGGTGTTCCGCGGCGGATGGGTTCGCAATTCTCCGACCAGCGGTAGTCGGGCGGAGCCGGGATCACGAAGTGCGGCAGGTGGAGCACGACACCGAGCGCGCACAGTCCGCGGGCGGTCCATGCCGTCGCCCGGCAGGCTTCGCGCATTTCCAGGATCACGAGCCACGCCACCAGCACGCGGGAGATGTGGAAGTAGCGGTCGCCGTTGACGAGGGTGTCGTCCTGCCAGAGGTCGGCGCGCACCCGCCAGGCGCAGGCGGCCGTCATCAAGCCCAGCGCGCCCAGCAGCATGACCTTCATCGGCCGCTCCTCGTGGCGGCGCAGCGCGATGGCGGCCAGCGTTGCCACGAAGGCGAACCCGACGGCGGCGTGCGCCCAGAGCGGCAGCGCGCGCACCGCGCCTGGGCCGAAAAAGGTCCACGTCACCAGTCGGCTGCCGAGCACCGAGATAAACATGAGCGGGCGCAGCGGTTCGCCCGCGCCGTAGAGAGCGAGTCCGGCCTGCGAGGCGAACGCGCCCTGGATAAGCGCGCAGGTTCCCACCACCGCGAGAGCGAGGATGTCGTCGAGCCGGCGGTCGCGCCAGGCCCGCCAGGCGAAGAGCGGTGCCAGCACCGCGGCGAATGGACCGTTGAGCCCGACGATCACGAGGATCAGCAGGTCGACGGCGCGTTGCGCGGCCCCCTTGGGCGGCTCCAGGAAAAGGTGGAGGACGAGGAAGAAGGCCGTCAGCCACTGGAGATTGGTGAGGTTGATCAGCACTTCTCCGGTGCCCACCACCAGCGGGAAGGTGAGGAGGAGCGCCGGTTTGGCGGGCAGCCGCACGCGGGCTGAGGCCAGCCGCGCGAAAAGCCCGACGGTCACCGCGAACGCTCCGCCGTTGTAGATGGCCGGCCACCACGCGACGTCCGCCGTCTGGCGCGCGATCCAAGCCACGAGGCGCGGCAACAAGTGAAGGTACCCGTTGTAAGGCTCGAACCACGCGCGGATGCCCAGCTGCCCGTCCTGCACGAGGAAGATGCTGCCGTCCTCCGCCCAGAGCTGGGGCGTGTGGAGCGCCCAGGGCTTGCGCAGGGCGAGCAGCGCCGCGCCAGCGACGACGGTGCCGATGAGTATCCGTCGGTCGGTGACGGAGGCCGTTCCGGCTTGGGCGGCCCCGATCAGGAGCGCCAGCAGCGCCGCGAGCGCGAGCGGTCGCAGAAGGCTGATCGCGGGCGGGATCCATCCCGGCCAGGAGCGATAAGGATGGGAGAATGCCACCCAGCCAAATGTCTCGCGGCTGCCGTCCTCCGCGACCAGCCGCACCGCCACCGCTCCTTCCGGGCGTGGCAGGGACCACTCGCGCCAAGTCTCGCGCGGGTCGGGGCCGTTGTAGGCGATCGCGCGGATGGCTCCCGCGGCGTCGCGGAACTCCGCACGCACCGAGAGCCCGGGGTTGCCGGGATAGCCGGCCAAGGCGACCCGCACGACCGGCTGCGAGGTCCGGAACCAGGCCGACTCAGCTCGCCCGGTGGCGCGGTCACCGTCGGTGAACGAGGTGGCGCGCTGCACGCGTTCCAGCCGGAGCGGGTCGGCGAGGTCGTGATATCCCGCCGGCGGGGCGAAGCTCCCCGTGATCCACGGCCGACCGGTTGCGCCGTCGGCGCGGGGGAGCTCGCGTGGCGCTGGGATGAGCGGGCAACCCGGCGTGGCCAGCAGCGCCAGGAACACCAGCAGGAGCGCGGCTGCCGCCTGGAGCTTGGAAAGGCCGATCTTAGCTTCCGGCGGATTCATGGCCGCGTGGCCGGTGGCCGGCCGGGATAGTGCAGGGTCCAGCCCTCAGGTAGGATCGGAATATCGGCCGGTTTACCCCGGCGGATGGGTTCGCAGTGTTCAGCCCATCGGTAGTTTGCCGGCGCGGGGAATCGGAAGACGGGAAGGTGCACGAACACGGCGCCGAGCAGGGCGAGTCGGCCGGTCAGGGCCGCGGCGCGCGAAACTGCGGCGAGCTCAAGCGCAAGCAGCCAGAACAGAATGGCTCTCGATGGGAAAAAGTAGCGGTCGCTGAACGCAAGGTCGTCCCCGGCCCAAGTGTCCGGTCGCATGCGCACGAATCCCGCGGCCAGCAGCAGCGCGCCGCCCGCGAGCAGGATGCGGCGGGTTTCCCGGTGTTCCGCCGAGCGCAGTGCGCGCCAAGCGAGGAAGGCGGTCGTCGCGATTCCCAGCGCGGCCTGCACCACGGCGGGCAGGTCGCGGGCGGCGACGGGACCAAGGATCGGCCAGACCACGAGCCGGCGGGACAGCGCGATGACAGCCGCCGCCGGATCAAGTGGAGCCTGCTGGTGCTCGAAGGTGATCGCCGCGTGGTGGATGCACGCCCCTTGGACGGCGGCGCACGCCGCGGCCAGCAGCAACACCGCGAGGTTATCGCCGTGCCGGTCGCGCCACCACCGCCACGCGAACAGCGGCAGCAGCGGAATAATGAAGGGACCGGTGAGGCCGAGCAGGAGCAGCAGGGCAAGGTCGGACATCCTCTCACGTGTGTTCGTCGGCCGCGCGACGAGCGCCTGCTGGAGCAGGAGCAGCGCGCCGACCCATTGGGCGTTCGTGACATTGAGGAAAATCTCCGGGGTTTGCACCGCCAGCAGCACCCCGACGGCGAGCCACGGTTTGTGCGGCAGGGCGAGCCGCGGTGAGAAGATCCGCGCGAGGGCCGCGAGCCAGACGGCAAAGGCGACGGCGTTGTAGAACGCGGGCCACCACGCGACGTCGAGCAGCACCGCCGCGGCCCACGCCGTGAGCCGCGGCAGAGTGTGCAGGTAGCCCATGTAGGGCTCGAGGAGCGCGGCCGCGCCGGAGGCGTCCTGCCCGAGGAGAAACACGCTGCCGTCCTCGGCCCAGAGCTGCGGCGCGAGTAGCGCGTCGGGACGACGCAGTAAGAGCAGGCCGGCGAGCGAGGCTAGGACCCAGGGGGTGAGCCGCGGTTCGCGCCACCAGGCGGCGAGCCGGCGGGGAAGCATGGCGGCGGGTTCGACGCGGCTCGGCATGGCGGCTCAGTGCAATCCGTACGCCTCGATGAGCTCGCGGGCGCGCTGGGTCTTCAAGAACGGGATGCCTGGCACGGCTCCCTCCGCGGGCGCGTCGGCGCGGCGTAGCAGGATCTCGCGGGTGTTACGGCCGCGATGGTTGGCGAAGTGTTCGGCGGCGGCGGGCCAGCCGGCGGCCGCCAGCAGCGCGGCGAGGGCGAGAAGGGCGGTCGCGAGCGCCGCGCGCGGCCGGGGCACGGGCACGGCTGCGATCCAGCGGCCGAACACCAGGCCGGCGAACGGCAGGAAGCACAGCAGGGCCGTGTAATAGTAACGCTCGCTGTTGGCGGCCGGCAGCCCCGTGTGGTGGCGCCCGATCCCGAGCAGGACGGCGTTACCGAGGTCGAATGCCAGCAGCAGCGCGAGCAAGCGACGCTGCGGCGCGGTGGCGCCGAGCAACGCCAGGATGACCACCGCCACTTTCACCGCTCCCAGCGCGAGGATGAGCGGCCAATGCCAGGTCACGGCCCCGAGCAGGCGGTGCAGCGGCGCCGCCGACCAGTGGCAGAGGGCGAAGGCGGCCGCGTCGCCGAGGTGGCCGCCGAGCGAACGGTGGTTGCCCGCCGCGAGCAGCAGGATCGACGCAGTGACCGCGAGCGCGGGCAGGGCTCCGGCGAGGGCGTCACGCCCGCGTTCCCGCCACGGCCGGACGGCCCCGAGCCAAGGCGCCAACGCGACGGCGGCGACGGAAAGTCCCGTCAGCACCCCTCGGGCGAACGCGAGCGCGCTCGCCGCGGACAGTACTGCGAGGAGCAGTCGGCGCCGCCCGGCGCGATCATCGTCCGCCCCCGTGAAGACCCCGGCGGCAGCGAGGAAGAACGACGTGGCGAGCAACGCGGACCATTGGACGGACCACGCGAGCGATTCGATGTTGGCGGACGAGACGGCGAAGAGCGCGGTTGCGAACGCGGCGGACACGGTGCCGAAGCCCGCCCTGAGCAGCACGCGCGCGAGCAGTGCGGCGTTCAGCGCGTGCGTGAGCCAGAGCGCGGCGATGAGCGGCCCGTAGGCGCCGCCGGAGGCGAACACCAGCCCGGCCCAGAGGGCCTTGAACAGCGGCACGAAGTTCTCGGCGAAAGGCAGCAGGATCCAGCGCCCGACGCCGAGACGGCTGATTTGATCGAGGAGGTCCCAGTCGTCGCCGAACCACCACAGGTCCGCGAGCGACCGCGCGCAGAGGATTCCGGGAAGCAACGCGAGCCCGGCGGCGAGCCAGGGCAGCGCTTTGCGCCACGTGACGCTCATCACGGTCGTCGTCTCCGGTTCAGGCGTCGCGTGGAGAGTTTCCCTCCCGCGGCCCGACTCCCGCCAGCCGGCGAGGATGAAGGCCGCGAGGGCGGCTCCGGCGATGAGCGCGAAGATTGTGGCGACGGTGGAGGCCTCGCCGCCCACGACGCGGCTGGCCGGAACCCAGGTCGTGATCAGCGTGAAGGCCTGCGCGGCGGCGACGGCAGGGAGCCAGTGGGTGCCCGCGAGATGAAACCACGCCGAGAGCAGGACGAACGCTCCGAGCATCATCGCGTACGAGCCCTGGTGGATGACGGTTTGATTCCCTTCGAACATCAGCAGGCACCACACGGGTACGGTGACGGCCGTCCACGCGAACAAGGCGACGTGCGCACGTTGGTCCCTGCTGCGTCCGGAGCGGTGCAGGCGTCGCCACGCGAACGGCAGCAGGAGCAGGCCGAAGAGCCACCAGGCGAGCGCGCGGCCCGCGATGAAGAACTCCTGGTTGCGACGGTCCAGCGCGCCCTCGGGCGCCGCTTCCAGCAGGGCGGCGGTACGGCCGTCGTTCTGCAGGGCGAGGTTGCGGAGTTTGTTTGCGGCCACCTGCTCCCACGTGAGCCGGCCGTAATTCTCGCGGAGGGTCTGCCAGACGCCGCGTTCGTCCTTCGCGGCCTGGCCGCCGAGGTGCCACTTGAGGAGACGGTTCCCCGGCGGGTCGTAGAAGCGCTGGTACGCCGCCCACGGCGCGGCGATGACGGCGAAGAGCAGGGCCGCGCGCAGCCACGGACGCCACTCGCCGCGGAGGCAGCGCCACGCGATCCACGGCGCCAGCGCGAGGTACGAGAATGCGACGCCGCCATGTGAGATCCAGGCCATGCCCGCGAGGAAGGCGCCGAGCAGGATGCGGTGGTCGCGCTCCCGCCCATCGTTCGTCGGCAGCCAGAGCGCGAAGGCGCCGGCAGCGAACGCGGCCGCGGAGAGCTTGGGCCAGGTGAAGATCGTGTTCTGCAGGAAGAAGCCGCTCAGCGAGAGGGTCGCCGTCCACGCCGCCGCGGTCCTGGTGCTCAGCCCGAGCGTGCGCAGGAGCGCGTAGGCGGCCGCGACCCAGGTGAGCTGCAGCCAGACCGATGCGGTGCCGCTGGCCGCGCGCGGGTCCATGCCCGCGGCCTCCAGGGCACCCCAGGTGAGCAATTGCCAGCCGGTCTGGAGTGGCGGGCGGTCGCTCGAGAGCCAGTCGGTGTCGGCCTGCTTCAGCGGCTGGCCGGCGACGAGCCGCGTCGCGGCTTCGAAGGGCAGCTGGTTGTCGGTCGGCAATTCCTGCCGGAACCGGTTCCCGGCGAGCTGGTAGAAGTCGAGCGAGGACGGGAACAGGTG
>JACCDO011192038.1_pt1 | contig 41908 bp, 40 predicted proteins | sample 7446101 | NCBI WGS metagenome assembly JACCDO01 (sample SAMN15323440, study PRJNA562643) | freshwater metagenome | isolation source: river surface water | place: USA:Blue River Watershed | collected 2017-08-16 | reverse complement strand
TAGGGGTGACGGTTCCCCGTTCTTCACCCTTTCACCCCCCTCAGGAAAATTGATCTATTGTAAATTATTACCATCAACATGCAGGCTCACGCCGAAACCGTCATTATCAAGTCCTATCGTCACCTTCTTAAACGCCGCACCGAGAAGATGCGCGTGAAAACCTACGATGGAATCGTTACCCTTGAGGCCGAAAAACTTGCCGACGAGTTTAAACCGGTGCGGATCGAAGAGGTGTTCGTGATGATCGAGGACGACGGAACCCACGTCATGATCGAACAGGCGGAAAGTGTCATTATTGTTACCCACAAGGACAACACTAAAGACTACTACTTGTCGTTTAACGACGTCGAGGATTACGCCTACCGTAAGTACATCGAAATTCACCCCTACTACATTAAGAAAAACTACCGGCGGATCCAGGACCCGTTGGACGAGTGCTCCTGGTGGATGGTGGAGTACTTGGTGATGAAGGGACTCTTGACCCACGAGGACGGACCAGAGGATGAGATGAGCGAGGAGGATGACGGGATCCCTCACCTCGATTAAACGAGAAAAACGTGCAAGCCCTTTAACTAACGCCACTTTAACCCCTTAACTACCCCCCCCTTAACTAACCCCCGCTACTTTGAACCTGTCATTAAGAAATAGATACGTTACATGATTAAACACTTTTGTGTGCCTGCTGGATCTATGCAATGTTAAACTTTGTGTTAGGTCTTCAGGTGTTAGCCATCTCATCTCATCGTTCTCGTGATCCGTGCCGTTTTTGAGAATGTGCTTAGCATGCTCACATGCATAAAAATCCAACTGATACACGAAACGCGTGTAGGCCGCATCCATAGGTCCGACTTGAACAAGTTTATTTACATCGATCATAATGCCCGTTTCTTCGAGGGTTTCCCTATAAATGTTATCCTCCGCCGACTCCACCTCCTCTTCCGTACATACAATAGAGTCCGTCTTTGGCATAACATTGTTTTTAAAATAACACTCATTGCTCTGCTCTTTAAGAGCATGAAATGCCTTATAGTTTCTCACTCCTTTCGGTAACCCCCATAAGTTACCGTTACGCAAAACGAGGACCTTATTATCTAAGGATTTTAGCATAATAATGGCTCCCGTGTAGTCTCCGTGAACATCTTTTGGATGATCAGGCCATGACCACACCCGTTCTGTAGGTATCGTAAATCGTTTAACCGGACTCGACCGAATGTATCCGTCTTTAACATCTGGATTGGGAATGTACGGCGGGCAATCACGTACGATAATATTAAAGTACTGCACGTTCGCACGAACGGTCTCTCCAAGCCTGGTATGTATTTTTACAGTGTCTACGCATATAGGTATCAACTCCTCCATTAGATATAGATTAATATTAATACAGAAATGTTTTTAAGGTTTACATTTATTTAAAAATTGAATCCAATATGTAAATCATCCAACCTGAAAGAAGAAATGCTTCCCATTAACGTGACGGATTTTAAGCACATCCAATCCGAACGCAATCTCCCCGGCTGGAAGGTGTCGAAGCCCTATCTACGCAATCGCCTGCAACCCAAAGGTGTCACCGCCTGCAAGTACATGCAAACACATACCGAGCCTAAAGGCAAGGATGTGCGTGCTGGTGTGGTGCGCCAAATCGCACCTTACGATAACGAACTAATGTCGCCCTGGCAACGGGATTTTGCCCGTTTAGTGAACCAGGGTCACAATGTAATCGTTGATACGGTAACTTCTACCGGTAAAACCTGGGCAGCCAATCTGATCGTTTCTCACGAGACATTGGAGCGCGACAGTCGGACGCGTGCACTGATTATTTCGCCTAACAGTGAAGTTATGCGCGACACGGCTGGTACGATTAACTCTTTTCATAACAAGGTATACTCCTATTGTGGTACGATGATGTCCACGATGACACGTAATTATGTTACCTATGATCCTCTGCGGGCGCCGAACGGGCAGATTATGATCGTAACCGTAGATAGTATTGTGGAATTTCTCACGGATCCTAAAAACGCGACATTTATGGAGTGGCTGCAGTTTATCGTTTTTGACGAAGTTCATCTGAAAGCCGTCTCCGAGAGCCTATGGTGGACACAGTTTGTTCCTCATCACGCACAACTGATCTTGCTGTCGGCCACCTTGGGTAATCCCCTTGACGTAAAGCTGATTGTGGAACGAATGCAACTGTTGCAGAAGGATCGACCACGCCAGACAAGCTACATTAGTTACTATGTACGTCCGATTCCACTTCAGCTAACCATGTTTAAGGGATGCGACATGCCGACAGGTATTGTAACTAAAACCCTAAAGGGTGCTGGCCGGTTGACGTGTGCGATTAGCACAGATCCTACGACCCGTGATATGTCTGCTCTTGATCCCTCGGTTAAAGTACCGGACACACGCGAAGCCCAATACAAGCTTGGCCAGGACTTGTTGAACCGGTTTCCGGCCATCGTGAAACAGAAAAACGAGCAGGCCATGACGGAGATCATCACCGATCCTTCAGCTGAAAATATTTTCAAGGTTCTATGTTATCTGTTTAGCAATGATATGCAGCCCGCCATGGTGTTTCACGCAACTACGGAACAGACACGCTATGCGGCTGAGCAGCTGATTGGGCTAATTAACCGTATTGAAAAGGAGGATCCGGAGTTGCGTGAGGCACGTCGGACATGCGAACGGTTTGATAAGGAGGTTCAACGGAATCGCGACAAGAAAGATTCTACGAAGGGTGGTAAGTCGCGCGATCGGGATGCAACCAAATGGGAACGGGCCATGCCAGAGGAGCATGCTAAATCCGAGGATATTAATCGTTTGCGGATGAAACTAAACAAGTGGCGATTTCCTTGCGAGATCGCTGAGGAGGAGATTCCGAAAAATACGGATGCCTGGATTGTGGCCTGTATGGAGCGGGGCATTGGCGTGTATGTTTCTACCATGCCTGTATGGCTTCGGCATTTTACCTTCGATGCGTTTCGCGAGGGCAAGATTAAGGTGCTTTTGTCAGATGCTACAATTTCGGTAGGTATTAACTTGCCTATTCGTACATGTGTACTGTGTGGCCCGATTCCGCACCATCTGTACAAACAGGCCAGTGGCCGCGCGGGTCGTCGGGGCATGGATACGAAGGGTTTCATCGTGCATCTTATGCCAGAGGATCGGATTCGTGAATACATTTCGGCACGGTCGGTGGACTGCGTGTTGCCGTTGCCGAAAGCAATGACATACGCAGGGTTGATTCGTTTGCAGGTGCCATCGAATCTGGACTCGAACACGGATCCGGATCCGGCCCGACCGGCAAACGAGGTATCCAGTTATAAGACAAACATTCTACGCAACTATTACAATACCTTGGACAAAGATAGTCAGCTGGTACTTAACCGGCAATTGGCAAAGATTCATGAGGAGGCATGGCCTTACCATCGTATGACAAACTTTATCAAGACGTTGCCGTGCTCAGAAAGTATCCTTATCATTAAATTGTTGACAACGGGCGTGCTTCATCGTTTTGAACCGATGGAATTCATCGATCTGCTGAGTATCTTGCTTTACCGGCATGAGGGAGGGGGACATGCTGTCCCCCTTAACCCCCTGGAGGGGACCTGCGCTCCCCTTAAACCCCTTAAACCCCTGGCTAATGAAGAATCTGACGATGAAGATGAAGACGAATCTGACGATGAAGACGAATCTGATGATGAAGACGAATCAGATGATGAAGACGAATCAGATGATGAAGACGAATCTGACGATGAGAGCCAGGGGGTTAAGGGGGACATGCTGTCCCCCTCCCCCTCTCCCTTTTACGTGCCTAAGTTTGAGCGTTTTCCTGGGCTGATCGACGATCTTAAAAAATACGTTGTTCATTATGGTTTTGATTTGGATTTGGATCGGCCTATTCACCACTACTTCAGTCAGTTTTGTCAAGGGCGACAGTATCTTACCCATATGGAGGATATCCAAGACATGGGTGAATGGCTGTATATTTTCAAGCGTGGTTTGACGGAAATGGGACCGGCTTCCAACAAGAATGAGATGACGGACGATTTTATCAAGATGGTTTACAAAGTAGACGGTTTGTATCTCGCCGGCGTAACACGCAAAAAGGTACTTGATCAATAGGAGGGGGGGACATGCGGGGGGACATGCTGTCCCCCTTAACCCCCTGGCCAAAGACGAATCTGAATCAGCCAGGGGTTTAAGGGGAGCGCAGGTCCCCTCCAGGGGTTTAAGGGGAGCGCAGGTCCCCTGCAGGTCCCCTCCCAAAGTAAGGTAAAAACCCTTTATTGCTACTTAAAAGCTACTTAAAACTTGAGATGGCCCTTGATTTGGGAAAAGAGGTTCTTGTCGAACACCGAGAACGTGGCGAAGCTCTGAGCCCACTCTTTGGGGTCAAGGGTGCAGAGCTCTTGAAGAAAGGTCTTGAGGTCTTCGCGGTCGTAGTGGCCGAAGGAGTCGCCACCCATCACCTGATCACCCTTGCGCACGGTGATGGAGATGTCGAACTTACGGTGACGCGAGCAGTACATGAGCGACTGGTAGACCAGCTGCAGCGCCTCAGGGGTGTCGATCAGGTTAACACCAAACGTCATCTCGCGATCCTGGCTGATCACGAAGGGAACGGGGGAGGTAGCAACAGCCGTCATGGTAGGTAGGTTGAAGAGGGGGGTTGAAGGGGGAACGTGGGCTTGGGTGACGTGATGTCTGATAGCCTTATGTTAAAGGGTAGATAAGGTTCCGCATAATCGTTTTTTGTGGACTGTAAATGGTATTTCCATTCAAACTAATATATCTGAGTTTAGCACATAGATAGGTGGCACCGCCAAGCAAGCGACAGCTACATTACTTTGAATGAATATATCTGTTTAATCGCAATGAATTGAATGCCTAAATATAAATAGACATCACGTCAACCCGCCCCGCATCATGATCTACTACGTCGACATCCACCGCCAGTTCCTCCTGGGCGACGACGCCCTCACAGTGAGCCACACCTTCGCCTACGAAATGGGCTACGTGCACCACCGCGTCTGCATGTTGCAGACGCCGACTGGCGAAGCCGTTGCCATCATCAGCGTGTTTCCCTACAAGGGGGCGCGCGAGCCCGCCTTCGAGCTCTTCGTGTACGAGGTGGACGCCTTGGAGGGCATGGAGGAGGTCACGACCACCAAAATCGTGCCCCACCACATCGGGGACTACCGCTTCGAGCGCATCATGTCCGACCTCTTGGCCAACCCGGCCAAGGCCTACGACACCCTCGAGCACCTCGGCGACGATGTGGCCGGCCTGACCCCTTACCAAATGAAGTGGCTCGCCTACAGCACCTTCTACATGTTGCCGTCCGAAGACATGTGGGCCAACAAGATCGTCGGACTTCTGCACTACAAGCTCGACCCCAACGCGTACGCCGCGCATATCCAGCCCATTCTGTGTGCCACGACCCGCGGGTTGACGGCGACCTGCCACACCTGGGAAATGGACACGCGCTGCATGCACTGCAACATGATCAACCCTGACCCGTTCGACTGCGTGCACGAAGAAGGCCTGGCTGCGGTTGACGAGGACGAAGAGGAAGACTAAGGATTGTGTTTGATGTGTTTGCGTTTGTTTGATTGGATTGATTGATTGGTAATAAAAACCGACTTTGGTTTGTTGGTTTGGAAATAAAATAATCTTTAGGATTATTATAATGACTGGAGGACTTATGCAGCTTGTAGCTTATGGCGCCCAAGATATCTATCTTACGGGCAATCCTATGATTACCTACTTTAAGGTAGTCTACCGTCGTCACACCAACTTTGCCATGGAATCTATCCAACAGACCTTTAACGGTACCGCTGCCTTTAACAACCGCGTTACCGCCCTGATCTCGCGTAACGGCGATCTGGTCAGCGGCATGATGATGGAGATTGTCTTGCCCAATTTAGCTGAAACGGTTAACGGGGCGGAGGACGCCCGTTACTACCACGATGTAGGTCACCATCTGCTTAAGCAGGTTGAGATTGAGATTGGTGGCCAGCTGATTGATCGTCATTATGGCGACTGGTTCGAGATCTGGGCACAGCTTACCGTACCCGCCAGCAAGGAGCTGGGTTACCGCTGGATGATTGGTCAGGACTTACGCGCAGCTAACTCCAACGATGGTGCGCTCCAGCTGGAAGGTACTGGTGTCGTAGGTCGTAAGATTTACGTTCCCCTGCAGTTCTGGTTTTGCCGTAACATTGGCTTGGCTCTGCCCCTGATTGCTCTTCAGTACCATGAGGTCAAAGTAAATATCCAATTTGCTGCCCAGGGTGATGTATTAGTCGGTACCCCCGCCACGACAAACCTCAACGCCACCTTATGGGTAGATTACATTTACCTGGATACGGATGAGCGCCGTCGTTTTGCTCAGGTCTCACACGAGTATCTGATTGAGCAGCTGCAGCTGAACACGGACAACTATGGTATCGCGGCCCCATCCAAGACCGTTAGCTTGAACTTTAATCACCCGGTCAAGGAGCTTATTTGGGTATGCAAGGATGTCGCCCAAGGGCAAGGTATCCCACAGGCCAGTCGTTATGTCCTTGGAACAGACGAAATGGGGGCATTTGATAACTTTACCGGTGCCAGCATGAAGGGTATCAATCCTGTAACAAAGGCTATTCTTCAGCTGAACGGTCATGACCGTTTTGCCCAGCGCGATGGTGCCTACTTTAACAAGGTTCAGCCTTTCCAGGCTCATACCCGTATCCCCGCCTCGCCCGGTATTAACGTTTATTCGTTTGCCCTGAAGCCGGAGGATCACCAGCCATCGGGTACCTGCAACTTCTCGCGTATCGATAACGCAAAGCTTAACTTGACATTAGGTGCCGTAACGGGTGGCAACATCCTCGTATTCGCGACGAACTACAACGTTCTTCGTGTTATGTCGGGTATGGGTGGCCTCGCCTACTCCAACTAATTTGGCGAAAAGCAGTTAAGTGTGCGGGTCCTTCTTTTGCTCGGTGCGCGTCCTCTCTTCCCGCAGCTCCTCAAAAAACGCCCGCGCATCCCTCAAGGATTTTTCCAGCGTCTCATATGAGGCCCTTGTACGTAACGTTAAAGAACTTTATCTGGTAAGGTATCCAAACAATGTTGTAGTCAACATTTCGAAGGTAATAGGGTAGGTAGGGTGCGCACGTCGGCTCGGGGTAGTTCACACTTTCGACATTTAGAAAGATTTGCTTTTTCGGATCGACAACTTGTTTGTTAATAGTTTCGCGGTACTCCGCGAAAACACAATACTTTTCGCATTCATCGTTTTCCAGATCAATACGAATTGTGTCGGTGTCTTCTTGCAGCTGTGAAATCTTCATTGGTAATTTTTACCAGTTAATCATTTTTAAATTGGAGATCAACCTGGTTTGATCTTCAACTTAAAGTGTCGCACCTCCGCGTAGTTCTTTAAGTAAAGTTATTCGGACGCGAGCAATACATTTTTCCGAGCCCTCCAGTCCGTTAGGACCTTGATCTCTGAGGCCATACGATCAAAAATCATCATGGGTGTAGGTTTAATCTGTGTAGTTTGCTTTAAAATATCCATAACTTCCCTTGAGATGTCGTTCAGCTTATATTCGTAGGGCATGGTAAAATAGAAGTTGTACAAGTCCTCGTCATTCTTAATAAAATCAGACAACTGAAGCTTGGTCGTTGATACGGTACGACCAATCTGACCACATTTCTCCTCTAAAAACATTGTTTTCTCAATGGTGTTATCGGTATGCGATACCGCTAATACGGTTTTCATCGGATCAAGCTGTATCATCTGACATTTACCACTGTCCGTAAATACACTCTCTTCCGCGTAATTCCCGTTGTTTGGATCAAAGAATATATGTGTATCGGCATAAGCCTTCGTATAAGCAAATGTAGCCGCCGTAGCATGTCCATCTCCATAAGGACCAAACTGGTAGATCTGACGATCTTTACAGAAAAACATGAACATCGTCGTACTACCGGCTAAAGGGTAACCGGACTCCCTAAGCCGGTTTACCGCATGACTAACGCGACACGAAGGATAATAGTCATCATCGTCCATATTAACTATGTACTTTCCTTTAGCCAACTTGTTGATGAAGTCGCGTTTTTTTCCCAACGGTATTTTTTGTTTTAAATGAAAATAGCGTACAGTAATGCCATCTAAGTGCACCGGAAACATCTCTGGGTGTGGCTGAGGGGAGTCATCTACAATGACCCATTCAAGCAAATTATGCGGATAATCTTGATAGGCGACGAGTTTTTTAAGAGTTTCGAAAAAATTTGCACGGTTATAAGTACATGTTACAATACTCACAAAGTCAGACATTACTTTACTTTACTTTACTTTACTTTACTTTACTTTAACTTAACTTTAACTTTAACTATTAACTAATCTTAAACATTCGTATCACTAATCTTAAACATTCGTATCACCATGGTCTTCAAACAGCTCACGTTGAATAACTTCAAGCTCCTGTTCCGTTGGCAGTCTGTTGTTGATGCGGTAAAACGCCGATTTAAATTTCGTTACTTTGGGATCCTCGGGCTCCGGGACCTCTCCCTCTGGATTCGCGGGGTCGGTTGAATCCGTGTTTACAATATCGATAACTTCCGGTTCCGGCAGTGGGGGTTGAAAACGTTTTATCATATCAATACGTTCATCCTTAGACATTGGATAGATTCCTGTAGGGTACAGGGCATCACAAATTTCCGGTTTTATCAGCTCTGACAGGTTCGTTATTTTGCTGTTAAACTCGGCCACTATATTAGGAGGGATTGGCGGGTAAATTTCAATCAGCCTGTCATACTCCTCCTTGTAGTGCTTTAACATATTCGACGGTACCATACGATCCAGCGGATGCTTCGCCAGCTCGGTTTTAATATTACGATAAAACTTACCCCATGACAATGATCCGGCACGGTAACTCTCGTTAAGCTCTGAAATTTTCAGATACTGACTAATCGTGGTTACAATCGCGGCAACAATGTTAAATCCGCCGATGGTCATAACAAAAATATCTCTCTTGTCGGCGGCAATCTTATCTTGTGCAAAATTAGCGGTACCTGTAAGGGTAGAAATAATGATTACGGGAATCACAAACCATGTGTTTTTTCGGCGATAAATTTCGTGGCAACGGGCATGCATGAGCTCATAGCATTGTCCCTTATCGGCCCATTCTTTAAGAATCCGTTCTTCCTCCTCTTTCCAATATTCACGGTTTTCCATATATTAAGCATCCAGAAAAAAGCAATCATTGAGACGTTTGTATGAAAACATCTTAATAATGGCTATTAAACCGACCCTATAGAAGCCTCAGGCAGCACCCTTGCCAGACTTGCCAGACTTGCTCTTGGCAGTCCTGAATTGTCGTCAAACACACTGGATACTGAAGATCTTAAATCCGATGCAATCGCCTGCGCAACCGAAGAGACGGATACGACGATCTCCGGTGGTAGATAATAGTTACATATACTCATGTTAGGAATCTGCTCTAATATGTTGCTCGCAAACGTGTTGTAGTACGCCATACGATTTTCCATATCATTCACATACTTTGAATACTCCAAATGAATATGCGTGTACACCGTTCTCATGTCCGAACTCAAGGTTAAACAGTGAAAGTTTCCTCTGCTAATATCCTCCGTGAATTTACGATTAAACACATCAAAGTCCATTATGATCGTCCGTATAGTGTTTAAATTGGTATTAATATCTCCGATGATTTTGCTGATGCTGTCTTTTTTTTGTGATACATGAGCGTGTTTGGTCTCGACGTTCGGAATCTCTTTGTAAATACCTTGTACCGATACGAGAAACATAGCCACGTTTTCGGCCAGGGTCAGCAACTGGGTTTTAATGCTTGTTGATATGATGGTTTTAATATTCTTGATGTACTCTAATTCGTTGGTCAGTATGGTTTTCTGTAGACTTAAAAACTGTGTTGCGTCTTCAAGCTTTAAATTAACTTTTTTAAGTAATGTTGTAATCTTCTCGTCAATCTCAATGGATTTAGAGCTAATCTGTTCGCTCACCTGATCCAGCAGCTGGGCGCTACGAGACAGCGCATCAGCATGGTCATCAAAGGTATTCGCTTTAATATCCATATAAAGTACCACAATAATAAATTCAAAGTAGAAATATATGTTAAAGATCGTTTCTTTAGTGTCTTTTGTCATCTTACTGCTTGTTCTTGAGCAGGCAAGGAGGAGGTATAACCAACAAGGGGGAGCACAGAAGAAAATATTTGGGAAGATGGGCGAGAAGAGAGGGAGGAAGGTCTCGCCGTCATCAAGGCTGACTAAAAAGGACGACGATGATCCGTATGCCTGGATCAGACCAATGGTCATTGTTGATTTTTTCCGTACGTTTTGGATAACCCGTTAATTTAATTACCCATCTCCAACTCTGCCGCAACACGCGAAAGATCGCTAATCACCTCGTTAATCGCCGCATGAATAAGGAGCAACGAAGCTGACTGCGACGAACTTTCCATAGGCAAGTGCTGCCGTACCTCCTTGTCAAACTCAACGGATTCCGGCAGCTTAACAAACAGAATACTCTGAGCAATTAGACGATGAGGAACCTTGTAGTAAACCGCCGTGTTTTCCCAGATCGACAACCGATCTCCAATAACACGATCCAGAATCTCCAGCACCTTTACGCTAACCGCATGGTTAATCCCATCGTCCAACAAACCCTGATACTTACCGTCTTCAAGAGTAAGCAGGTTAACATCCACATTCAAGGGAACCGTCAACCGCGTCGACCAACCTTCCTTACTGTTTTCAACATGAATAATGTCCGACTTAGCCGACAGCTCTCCGTCCATCAGCTGGAGCGTATCGATAAACGTCTGCACCGCCTTCTTCATCGCCATCAAGGGCGACATCTTGCCATTGTATTGGAACATCAGATCCAACCCATAAGGCTTGCCGAACTTATTCTGGTAATCCATCTTTCCGTACACGCCATCCTCCTTCGAGGGCGCCATCAGAAACATGTCTTTAGGCCCCGGCTGACCCTCGATCTTGCGGCGCAAGGTAAAGTCCTTGTTTACAATCGGATGCGTCTCCTTAAACACCGGATTCATGACCCAGCGATAAGACGACCGGCAAGGGCTGCCCGCCGGATCCTCCTTACCCAGAGCCAGACGGGGCTTCAGCAAGGTGTTTACATGCTTGCCATGCTCAATGAGCGCCAGTTTGCCGTTGTACACGAAAATCTCGCTAATGCGCTTCTGGACTTCACGTGTTTCGTCGCCGTTGTAAGTCCACGGGTCCTTGTCGGACTCGCGCGTAAACACGAAAGCCTCCAGATCACGGGCGTAGATAATGAGGGGCGCGGCGTTCTTGTTTACGCGAGGCTTGCTAATACGGGCAATAGGATCCTCCTCCTTGGAGGGCAATTCGCACAGGGCGAAATAGACCTTGCGAAGGGAATCATTGGTTAGAAGATTACGACCTTCCATGTCCACAACTTCGGAGTTCAGGGTCTGACGCGACATATGCAGGGATAGCATGGGAATGGGGAACTTGGTGTTGCAGGCCAAGGTGTTAAACTTTTGGTGTTTAACATTGATGCGGGGGATTTTAAGCTCGAACGTAAGAAACTCGTAATCTTGGGTGTCAAGATACATATCGAACATGTACGTAGGAATAAAATTCAGCATCATGCGTTGAATGCCATTGATGAGGGATGGGTGATAAGCATAGTTACGCGTTTGCACTCGGGCAAACTTGTCGGTCGTGGTGATGGTCAAGGGAGGTAGGATTTCCATGTCGATTATATATTATGCTAAGATCAATTTTTTGTTGAGAATGGTATTTTTATTTTAGGCAAGGTGATATATGAGCGGCATACAGAATAAGAATTTATTATTTTATAGCACACACCCCAACGATGCTTTAAGCAGGCAATGTTTAGATTATCTTGATAAAAACCCAACCATGAATAAGCAATTTATAAGAATATGCATCCATGATCCACGCGACTTCACCAGACCGCCACCAAATATTAGACTTCCTCAGATTGTTGAACAGTGCAAACAGCGCGGACTCATCCCACTGTTGGCCATCGCCGGGTTAAAGGAACCCGTATTTGCGAACGCCGCCATTAGCTGGATGAAAGAAAGTGCGTTAAATAAAGAGGATCTCATGTCCAGTAACATTCACGGATCCGGTATAGCCGATAACTGCTGCACATTAGAACAGGCCAGCCAAAGCGGCAACAGTTTGTTTGATACCGAGTATAACATAGGTTTTAGTAATGGACGCGGTGAGTTTAACAAGGGTTATGCCAGTATAGAGGAGTCTCTCGATAGTAAAATCGTGACGTACGACGACAGTCAAGATCGTAAGTCAACCTCCAATGATATTTCTTCACGGATGGAACAGCTTAAGCACGCACGTGATCAAGATACAAGAGGCTCATCCGCGCCTCCGCCTCCGCCGAGAACCATGCCGTCCGTACCGCCTATGTTATCCATGCCGTCAATGCCAAGCATGCCATCAATGCCATCCATGCCGTCAATGCCATCCATGCCGTCAATGCCATCCATGCCGTCCATGCCAAGAGGAAGGAATAATAATTGGTAATGTTCTAACTGACTTAAAAAAAATTAGCAACATAGTATAAATGAATAACTTAACGGATATAGGAAAATTCCGTAAAACGTTGGATGACATGATTGCTCAAGTCAAACAGTGGTTGGTACGGGATCAGATTATCGCGATGGAAAAGTTCGAATACAAGCTCAACGCTGGTATGAAGATTGATCCGCGTGGGTCGATTAATCTGTTTGTAGAATCCATTATCGATTACGCTAACGAGATCTTATCTGATAACGATGCTTTTTTCTTGGATACGGACTTTAAGATCGAGTCAGAGTTTGTAGAATTGCGTTCGCTGATGCGCCTGTGGTGGCCTATTCTTGACGAGGATAAGCAGGATTTTATCCGTAAGAGAATTAAGCTGTTAATCATGCTTGGTGCCATTTGCACTAAGAATGAGCCGTTGCGTCAGATAATTAACAAGTTTCGCGACGAGGATAATCCGTTGGTTTATTAAGGTATGAAGCCCGGCCCCATGCCTTCATTGGTCAATTGACTGCTATATCAATCGCAAGAATATCATCGATGTTAACACCTTTCTCGAACAACTCTAGCATTTTCTTAATGGTATATTGTAATAACTCTGCGTACATGACATCAAAGTTATAATTGCACAGTTTCATCGGTAAGGAACCAGATGAATCTAGTTGAATGTTGAACTTGTACGGATCAAATGTTTTCTTGCTGAATATCTCGTCAAGCAACATTTTTTGTTGTTCTTTTGACAAAGAGGCAAACCTCTCTGTAAACTTCTCTGCAGGCTGATCAGGCTGGCCGCACTTGGCCGTTCGGAGCGTCATGCCGTTAGTCGCGTGAGTAATGGCTGCAGTCGTGCCCGCTGCAGCATTGTATACATGTTCTTTGTGCAATGCCTTCTTCGCATAGTTAAAGAGGGTTAGCTTTAACAATTGTGCGGTTCTAAGGCTAAATTTAATAGGATCTGGCTTTGTTATATTCATAGTCTTAAGTCTGCGACTGACTATCATTGATTTATACTTTTTACTTAAAGCCTCGGTTAACGGACGGCCTACTTTATGTTGCATAACTGGTACCTTGACCATTAGTGCATTATATTCTGCAATTACTTCTTCAGGTGTAAGTTTTTCTACCTGTTGCGTAACGCTCCTTACGGCAGCCGTGTATTCCGGGGATTCATAATTTACGCCAGCGTTTGGCGTGTTGCACGACGCCTCTACATAAATGCCCTTGGGATCAACAGCATCGTCTCTGGCTAATAAGATAGATCCTACCGCAAGAGGGCGTTCGGAAACATGATTTATGGCCACTAACATATAGCGTGAGTTCGTGAGAGCGTCGTTTAAATATGTATCCGACAGACTGGAACTGCCTCTTTTGCAGATAGTAAAAGCGTTAGCTACCATGCCTTGTAATGCATCTTGGTTAAAACCAACGGGGTTATGCAGATCGATAAAATGTATGGTGTAAAATAAGAACTTTTCGGATTGCCCTGGTTCAAGATTAACCACTTTGAGCATATCCGCTTCGAGAGGAATTCCTAAAACTAATTTAGACATATATGTTACCCTTTATTTTTTATTTTGGTTCAGTCCTTTTTTGGGGGACCCGACCCTCATCCTCGTTCCGTTCGTTGCCATAGTTAACAATATCTTCCAGTAGTCCCGCCGGACACTCTGGTGTTGGTATTAATAATCCGTCACTGTTAACCGTTAAGTGTTTCAAAGGAGAGTAATCCCATTTAACGAGTATCTGCCAGCGTTCCGTGTATTTGCGATTTTTCTTACTACCGTGAAAATGGTGTCGGATAACACCAGGAACGTACCCAAAACGCAAATCTTTGGCATTTTCTTGGAAACGTAAAACCGTATCTTTGTAATCCTGGTGTGATTCCGGTACAATCGCCGTTAATCCTTTTCCTAACAAGGCCTTGGCCATAATGTGGTCTCCGCTACCTAAAATAGCAACTTGGTACAGTCCGCCGATCTTATCGTATGCCTTACGCGTTATCGCCCACGCAAAACCAGGATGAGGATAGTTGATACCGTCATGCTTTATGCCTTTCTCTCCATGATGAACGGCACAGTAACCCAAACTATTAAACACGTTCATTGAATAGCCTCCAATATCCATATCGCAGGCATGACTAAACAGCTGCACAATATCAAACTGACCGTTCAGTATACGTAAGGTGTCATTTGCCCAACTGTAATTCTCAAACTCAATATCCGCATCAATCCAAGCCATAGCTTTCCAGGTCGTTGGCAGAAGCCGGCGAACTGCAATGTTGATCATATTTTCCTTGTGCCAAAGAGGGTGAACACCGTTTAACCGTAAGTGCCGTGGGTTGTCTTCCTCCGTGATGTGATACTCCTGTGTTCCATAGGTTAGCTCAACAATGTACAACTTTACGTTCCGTTCTTCCTTTTCGATGCGTTTAATGAACTCTCGTGCTAAAATGTAGCGGGATGCAAAACCGCTGGGATTCGACACTACGATTATAACGTGCAGATTTTCTTCTATAGGTTCGTTGTTTGCGATAGCAGACTTAACAGGATTGGTACTGTATTTAATAATATCGGGAGATACTTTAGAAATCGTCATTTTATAAACCTATGATTAAAAAAAATCAGGTGAACGACCATGTCGATACCGATTAATTTCTTGTTAAGAATATATGTTTTTAAGGCGTCTTATGATTGTTTTAGCACTATTCGCGGTAATCGTACTGTTTATCAGCCTTAGCCAGCGTGAACCGATGACTGACATACCCATGACAGGCCGTACCCTTCCACAAGTGGATGCTCTGGGTCGCAGCTTCGATGAGAAGGTCGCCAGCGACCAAAACACAGAAGCGTCCTACGCTCCCGATCTTAATGCCTTATTTGAGTCCTTAAATAAAGATAGTTAAAAGATTAAAAGATAGTTAAAGATTAAAGGCCATAATTAACAACGGTATCTTCGGGATGAGGCTTATTATTGACACGCGTGAGACAGGGTCGGTTGCGAGAGAGTTGGACATACTCGGCACCGAGTATACCATTGAGCCCTTAAATGTAGGCGACTTTGCGATTAAAGATGACGAAGGAGCATTTATTGCCGTATGGGAGCGTAAATCGTGTGCCGACTTAGCCGCCTCGATTAACGATGGTAGGTATGCCGAGCAGAAGGGTCGTTTATCGGCATTGGAGTGCCGGTGGAAAGGTTACCTACTGGAGGGTTACTATCCTGAATCCGGTATTCGTTTTCCGACGAAAGGGAAGACATCCGTCGTACCTCGATCAACCATCGATAGCGTAAAATTGGGATTGATGTTGCGGGATGGGTTTACGGTATACGAGCTGGCAGACTCTAAGCATACCGCTATCTTTTTAACAAAGATGATGGTGAAGCTACCGGAATATTTACAGACACAAGCAGGAGGCAATTACGAAGAGTCTTTGATCAAAAGTATTAGTACAGTGAGAAAGGAGAACATGACACCAGAGGTATGTTACATTGCACAGTTATGTCAGATTCCTGGTGTATCACACGGTATTGCACAAGCTATTCACAAGGTTTATCCTAATATGCGTACATTACTGAGTTTGGACATTTCGAATCTTACAGAAATCCCCGTATCGTCAAGCCGCCGACTAGGCAAGGTCTTGGCTCAACGCATCTATGACTACATGGGTATAGAGGAACCCAAAAAAATCAAACCACTTATAATTAAGAAGATGGAAACTTAAAAAAATTTGTCTAAGATAATATATAATGGTTAAATTATCGCAAATTTTCAACATTCCTCCGCCCGCTCCGGTCCCCGAACCCGTCGTTGAGGTTCAGGAACCCGTTCAAGCTAGGATAGTCGAGGAACCTGTCACTGTTGCTGAGCCCGTTGTTGAGGAAGCTGCCCCGGTTGCGCCCGAAACGGTAGCTGAGTCTGTTGAGGAAGCTGCTCCAGTTGAGCCCGTTGTTGAGGAAGCTGCCCCGGTTGAGCCTGTTGTTGAGGAGGCTGCCCCTGTTGAGCCCGAAACGGTAGCTGAGCCCGTCGTCGCGGAAGCTGCCCCTGTCGAGCCTGTTGTTGAGGAAGCTGCCCCTGTTGAGCTCGAGACGGTAGTTGCGCCGGTTGAGCCTGTTGTTGAGGAAGCTGCCCCAGTTGAGCCCGAGACGGTAGCTGAGCCTGCCCCTGTTGAGGAAGCTGCCCCTGTTGAGCCCGAGACGGTAGCTGAGCCTGCCCCTGTTGAGGAAGCTGCCCCTGTTGAGCCCGAGACGGTAGTTGCGCCGGCTGAGCCTGCCGAGGAGGAGAGCGCTTAATAAGCGCTGCGATATCTGGAAGTTTGATATTTAGTTAATATCTCTGATGCACGCGGTGCCATTTGTTTGAAAAACTTAACCTCCAGCGTTGGCTCGGGACGTAAAGGGCTTGGAGGTACTGTCGGAGGAGTGCTGTCTTTTTCTTCTTCGTACGTGACTCTTACGTCTTTGTTAACGCTTTCCCAGATCCATGATGGAATAGACTTACCGCCGGTTGATAAGTCTGTTAAGTTATCACGGATTTCCTCCATAAATTTTACGCCGTTCACCCTTTCTTGGTCATCGTTGGTGATCTCACTCTCTATTTTAAGAATAATGCGGTTATACCCTTTGCTCATGTTTTCGTGAGCACTCGCCGTCTCCGCGGGATTCTTACTGTTTAGCCATACGTTCAACCCACTCACCGTACTCGTCAGAATAACTACGGTAACTCCCAATCCTACGCTACGATTTGCAAGCAACAAGTTAGCACCTTCCAATACGGCCGCAAGAGCACCAAGAAATATGACCCATCCAGTTATACGCGAAAACTGGATCTGATAATAATCTTGAGCCTTACTGTGACACGTACTGTAAATTTGCGACAAATGCATCCATTCTGTTAATTTCCCTAATTTCTGCTCCGTCCAGTTATTTGTCGCGTTTATACTTGTGCTTATGTTTGCGCTTGTGCTTGATTCGCACGGAGGCGGAGAAGTTTCCATTTATGGATTATTTTTTTTTCAATTTACAAATATAGATGATCAGCATTATTGTTACGTTCGTAATCCTAATTGTTTTAGACATGTTATGGTTTCAAGTTTCCGTTCCCTCTATCTATGCCCCCTTATTCCAAAGAATTAACGGACAACCCGGTTACATGTTCGTACCCAGCGGTTTAGTCTCCTGGTTGCTTATTGCCATTCTTATTACCCAGTATGCAAAGTCAGGTCGTGACGCTGCCCTACTGGGTCTGTTAAGCTATGGTATCTATAACGCCACAAACTACGCAACCATTAAGAGCTGGACGCTTCGCACCGTTCTGTTTGACACCTTTTGGGGTGGTGTTGTATGCTTCTCCGCTTATTCATTAACCCAGTTGTTAAAGAGTAAGTTAAGATTTTAATCGTCCGTCAGTAAGGGACTCAATCGTCCGTCAAACTACTATCCATTGTCATTCCCGACGGCATGCTGGGATGGTTAACCGCATAACCCTTCCATCCGGCCTTGGTACCCACACCATATGGCTTATTCAGTTTACGTTCAACGTAGGTTTTAAGATTGCGACGCGGCGGCGCCTTCTCGTTAAATTCCGCACTGTACCACGCTTTAAACGCTTCGTACACATCATTCAGCTGCATCACGCTATTAGCCTCCTGTACAATATACTCGTCGATAAAGGCCGCATAGGCATCGCTCTCCTTACGATAATCGCTCGTAGCCTCCACCACCGAACGAGGAGCCACCAATCCTTCGACCTTATAGATCTTGTAAAACAAGGTCATGAGAACGAAGAAATACGGCGCCCACAACGGAAAGCTATGCTGCAAATCCGTATTACGCGTAAATTCGTACCTGCCCTTAGGCTTACCTTCTACGAACTTGGCAATAAACTCTGTCACTACCAGACGACGCCACGAACCATCATCGTCGGACGTCATCTTTGGCTTTTCGTTACACAGCAAAACCAAGCTAAACTGAGGCTTAAACGTTGCACCCGAAGAATACAGCTCGCGAACAAACATTTTATCGTTACCCGACAACTCCTTCATCAAACCCGTATTAATCTTGGCTCCCTCCTCTGGCTCCTGCAAGTAGCCAAACCGGCACTTGCGACCCATAGCCAACTCCGGCGTGGCCTGACCAACCTGACCACGCGGACGGGTCAGCACCTGAATGGGTACGTTGAAACAATACGCACCATAAGCCATCTCCAACAAACTAATCAGCTTGGACTTACCGTTACCACCGGTACCAGTCCAGATATGGAACTTCTCGTCAATGTTGTAGCCTTGAAGGTACGAAGCCAGACAGATCCACATGTAGCGGCGGGTATCCGGAATCGGGAAAACTTGCTTCATGAAGTCGAAAATCTCCTGTACCTCCGGAATCGCTGACGTCTCCAACTCCAGATCGATATCGCTCTCGTCAAAATCCGGATAGTCGTTACCCGTACTAACCGATACACGATCTTCAGGCCGACCATCGCGAAAACAACCCTCCTTTAGATCGTATACGCCATTTTCCAATCCAATCAAAAACGTATTCGCGTCCAAGGTCTCCTCGAATTTAGGATCATGAAACAAGATAATACACTCCTTCATGACCTTCTCCTTAAAGGTAATGTCACGCAACTTATACGTAATATCCGACAAGGCACGCGCTTTGTGATGAGCCGCCTCCTTTTTCTCCTCACTAAGCTGCGCTGTCTCATAATAGTATTTTGAGACCAGCATCGTGTACTCATCCAAAACCTCCTTGCCAATACGACGTTTCAAACTCATACCATCCATCGATACACGCCAGGTATGGTTGACAAACTCCGCCCACTTGTTACCACGAGCATCCAAACACACAAACTGGTGCTTGTACATCTTGTGAATCACCATAGCCATGTCCTGACTAACCCCTGACACACTGCTAAGCATCATCGGCTCCAAGAGGGAACTACGCAACAAGGCATACTTTTTAGGGTTGTCCAACCTGGCCCACCGATGCAGAGACCCAATGTTGAGCCCCGTAGATGTTTGACTAAACGTAGACCACCGAGCTTCGTCATTCGGATTGTAACTCTCCGACTGCTTGCTAAACTCCGTCCACGTGTCACACAAGGCATTGCTAATGTTATGCAGACACAAACCGACCTCAATCCACGTCGAGAAACTGTCTGCGCGCCAGGGAGCAAGCAGCTTAACCAGCTGTTTAGCTTCCTCGATAATGCATTTCATCTCGTCATCGTTCGAATAACCCTTAATCTGTTTTTTAAGGACGTTACTGGCCTTAAAGGTTTTAACGGCGCCCTTACGCGCAGAGGTCTTATCCATTACTTCCTCAAGATACTCCTCATGCTCCGGGCGAATTTCATACGTGTTTTCTTCCGGACTATTGTGGATTGATAGCTTGTTAATCAAGCGCTCGATCTCTTCTTGATTACCCGTAATTTTTTTACCAATCGGTACCTCCTCAAAATCCATCTCCTCCCCGCTATTATCCATACGGAAAATACGATGCAGTTGATACGGACGCAACCCCGGCTTACAACAACCAAACATCAGCCAACAATTACGCTTAATGACCGACAGGTCTACAATCTCGTCGTGTGCATTCTTAACCGGCAAGATCCCAATCTCCGGATTGTCCAGAAAACAGCCAATCTTCTTAAGAACCTCCGTACGAATAATTAGCTGAATATCCGTCGAAATGCAAACATCCGGATACAGAATATGTACACCGTCCTTCATATTGCCCTTACTCGGATAAGGTGTTGTCCGCTGGAAAACGTACGCATCCAAGGGTTTATCCTCAGGCAAGTCAACATAGGTAATAATCGCACGATTGTAAAGCTTTAACAGCTCCTTAATGTGGCTATCCGTATGTTGACGCGTACTACAGTCAATCGGATACTTAAGATCAATATCGATCTTAATCGCGGAGACCGGAACAGGCTTTTCGGTCAAATGAACAGCCTTCTGGCTTGCAAGGGATTGTGCAATTAGATGGTGCAGCTCCTCCCGTTTGTCCATTGGAATATTGTAAGATGCACGTGGTTGAAGATTCGTATGAGTGTAAATAGCATTACCGTCCTCGTCTTTCTGGCCAGTAGTTTCGTAGTTGGAAAGAAAACGAGTAAGTTCCACTGACATTTTTATATATAAAATATACATCCATTTTTTATTTGTTGATTTAAAAATAAAAAAAGTTAGTTTTTGCAAACGTCCGTTGCATCACCCCCTAATTTAAGTATGGATCGGGTTGCCTCCTGCTCCATCTCTTGACGCGCAAATTTAATAATCTGATTACGATCCATATTCTCCTTACAGAGCTGTACCGTTCTGATTAGTTCACTTAGTTGCCTCTCTGATAACTGCGTGCGATCAAAGTGAGTGCCTCCACCGGCACGATCCGTCGTAAAAAACGTGGCAGGCTTAAAACCGCGCAATAAGAGATAAATTTGCGCATGAGATTCCTCGTCTAAACCTTCAATATCATGAATCATGTCGTTGATGGACAGGGAGTCCATCTGAGGAGTGTCCAGCTCAAAGTTACTACCTGTTGTTAAAGTAGCAACCTTCTGATTTTTCTTAATAATTGTTGATGAGGAGTTTGACGTGTTTTCGTCCATTATATGTAAATATATGGTAGGTACATTCTAAGTGTAACCATAATCCCATAATCAAATTGGGAGGGGAGGGGGTACCTGCTGTCCCCCCTAAACCCCCTGGCTAATTGGGCTACACCTGGCTAATATAGCCAGGGGGTTAGGGGGAGCGCAGGTCCCCCTAAAGCAACTCTCGCTTAATACATTGCGCCACCTCCGGCGTTAAATCGCTTGCCTTGATATAATCTTTTATAAAGGCAATACGACTCTCCTCCGTCGTTACGGGTCGCACCTCACCAAAGTCTAAAAATGCCAACTTCCCCGTATCGCGCGACAAGTAAGATTCAACATCAACGGGCAACAGCTTAACTTCACCAATCATAAATATGAGAAATTGCCCTTCTGCTTCACAATATCGCAAACTATTTTTAGACGTCTTCGCTACACGTCCGCTAACTGGCTCAAAGTTAATATAGGTTGTCACGTAGCTAATATCGTTATAATACAGCAATGGTATATCAAACAAACGTGGTTTCTGTAAATACTTAATCAGGATTTTCATATGTGTCTCGATTTCGTGTGCGTTGGTGTTCGTAATTGCGTAAATATTCCCTTCAGCGTCCCCTTCCATGTCCACCGACTTATTCGCCCCCTTACTAACATGCTTTATGGTTTTTACGATCTTGCCTTCCCTTTTAGTCTTTTCATATTTCATAATATCATACCACTTACTTAACTCGGGCCCATACTCTCTCCATAATTGTGCAATAGTCTTGCCGGGCTGTATATTAAGCTTTAAACCACTAACTTTTCGTCGTTCGAGAAGTGAAGACATTATATTGAAAGTCCATAATTTTATTTGGAGAGTCCATAATTTTTAATTGGGGAGAGTCCATAATTTAATTGGAGAGGTAATTCCAATCCTTCGTTTCCGCCCCGATCAGGCAAGCTCGTATAACCTGCGATATATTATCAACCGGTATAACTTGCATAGTCAAAAGCATGTTAACATCCAAGTTAAAGGACACGTCTTGAAACTCCTGCTCATTGCCCCGCGGTATAAAAATATATTTTATCCCCGCATTATAGGCACCTTCTATTTTACATTGTAGTCCCCCTACCGGCAAGATGTTACCGTGTAGATCAATCTCCCCCGTTACCGCAATATCGTGCTTTACCGGCAGCTTGCTAAAATAGGAAACCATTGCCAGAGTTATAGCGGCCCCCGCACTGGGACCATCTTTGCTTGTTCCAGCCGACGGAAAGTGTACATGCAAGGCGTTGTGGCCTTGAGTTGCGTTACCGGCACCCCATACCCCTGACTCCCTGTCTTCCTTCGGTAAAATTGTCCAGGTAATCGTTTTTGCACATGTAACGCTCTCCTTCATCACCTCACCTAATTTACCAGTTAGCTCAATCTGATAATTTTGCTCTGATGGGGCTCCGGTTGTTACCTGAATTATAGTTAACCCTCCAACGCCGACGTCTGTTGCGTACAAACCATTGACGACACCTATTTGTGGTTTAACCGCGATTTCTTGTCGACGTACTTTATTACGTGTGGTAAGTATCTCGTCTACAAGCTGGACCGATACCGTGAATGGCAGTGGAAATTTGTCCTCATCGTAAATCCGTCTTAGATTAATTTCCCGTACAATATTCGTAAGCTTTGCCTTCATATCTCTAACTCCGGCTTCTACCGTATAAGACTCTATAATATACTTAAGAAGACTGTCCGTGAATATAATGGAGTGTGCGTTAAATCCGACACTTTTTAAGATTTTAGGTAACATATATTTACGGGCAATCTGTATCTTATCCCCACGCGAGTAAGGGTTAAAACGTATTTCATGTATACGATCCATTAGCACACTATCTATCCTTGAGCTGTTATTATAGCTAAATATAATCAATGCCTTTGATAAATCCAGATCAACACCAAAGTATCTATCCTCTATATGATCATTCTGCTCCGGATCCGTTATATGGGTTAAGATACGTATAATTTCCTCGCCACATGGAGAGTCCGATACCTTATCAAGCTCATCAAAGTATAATATCGGATTCATAATGTTCGCGCTCTGCAAACACTCTGCAATTTTACCACATTGTGAACCTACATACGTGTAACTGTGTCCAAGTAAGGAGCTACCTCCTTTCGAACCCCCAAGCGATATAAAAAAGAACGGCCGAGGACTACCATTTTTATCACGTATACACTGAGCCATACCGTGCTTAGCCAAGGAGGTTTTACCCGTACCTGGATATCCTTGAAAACCAAATACCATTCCCGTCATATCACCGTTAATCCAGTGTGCAATCACGGCCTGTATAGACCGTTTTGCCGCTTCTTGACCGTAGATGCATTCCTCCAGTGTATTTTGAACATAATTCAGATAAATTTTCCGCTCTCTCTTAAAATCAGTCCACTCCTGGACGAATCGGTGCGCGGGCGTAGTGGTACACACCAGTAACGCGTTTATATCAGACTCGGTTCTGATCGGTGAGAGAGGCGCGGCATCGGCGGACACGGTTTTTGCAAAATCCGAAACAAAACTCAAGATATGCTCTTTACGATAAACCCCAAAAGGAATACGCAATAAGCCGTCAAGATATTTTACAGCTTTATCACTATCACGCGATCCTTTTATTTCTTTGAGCTTCTCCCTGGCCTTTCTCTTTATAGCTTCCGGAGCATTTAGGCGTTCTATGCGTATCTCATATGGTAAAGCGGTCTCTTCTTGCGCGGCGTCGTCGTTCATTAGCTGTTCATAAACTTGCTTAACTGACCAGTGCAAAATACCGTTGACCGATTGTTTGGGAATCGAGTGCACGTAGTGGTTCATGCTCTTATCTAAGAGCAATAGGGTTAGTATCGTTGCCCGTTTTTTTATACTAGCTTTTAAAAAGTCTTCCGCTACGTGGGTTGGACTGTGTTCTCGCATAAACAAGAGATCTTTAAAATCGCCTGTCATCATATGCATGATCGACGGAGCGTCCATTGATACGTAATCGCGTAAAGATAGCTGTTTTATGTATCCGTCCACTATTTCTTGACTAATGTTTAGGCTTGCCCAGTCTCCTCCGTTGATCGTCTCGTACAAGTCAGGTTTTTGGATCTTGAGCCGAGCTATGTTGAGCGGATCCTCTCTAAAATATCCTTTAATAATTATGAGGAGTTTACCTACCGGTATCGAGAGCTCGGCTCCATGCATCTTCAAGATGATTGATAATGTAAACGAATTATACTTTGATACCGAGAAACCCATGGGCTCATTAGAGTCAAAGGAGACGGTTTTTACCGTTACGGGCGTAAACACCGTATTTAAGATTTCGAGTTGCGTTATGGTTTGGGCATCCGTGCAGGCTCGCCACTCCTCATTATAAAAGTCTAAAATATCGTAGCACGTGGTTGCTCCGCAACACTTAATCAGATCGTACATTTTATAGTGAAGATAATCTATACTACTCTTTGCATCACTGGCGATATTTAACAACGGCTGATGGAGCTTTAAAATAGCATCCGTCATAGACATATATCGTTGATATTGGTCTACTGTAATAACGTTGGATAGATAGTTCGTTTGAATATTATTGGATACGGATATTAATGTAGTATGTATCAAGTCGAGCTTCTTTTTAAGGTCAAGCATGGTTTTCCGTCTCATTTTAAATAGTTCTTGAAACCGAACCAGAGCCCGCAAATGCTTGTATGACAATTCAGGCCCGGTGCCATCTTGCTGTCCGCTGGATGAGGACAACACCGGCTTATCTGGAGACACCACAGACATTTATATAATTCAATAAAGATTTAAATTGATAACATATTGATACATAAATGACGAGCATTCAGTGCTATATTTGCAACCATAAGGGCTGGACCAACGCAAACGTATATCAGTTTGACTATTACCACATTGAACGGTTAAACGAGCTATTGGAAGAGTCTCAGGGATTTCCGACACTTACAAGCATTATTCAGATTTGTGAAGCATACAAAAGTTATGTAGCCGACGTAACATCAAAGATAGATAACTATCATAGTACAAAGTGTGTACAGTGTCCTTCGTGTATGCAGAAAGTGCCCGCATCCATGCGCAAGACGGCAACTAAAGCTCTTGTTCCCGTGATTCCCAGTAATGTAGATTATGGTGCTGCCCTGTGTTATTTTGCCGGATTAAACGGAGTACAATACAAGGTATTGGAAAAGCTTAAAATGTGTATTGCTGAGATCAGGGCCATTGAGAACATGATCGGCATGGATAACATTAAAAAAGAGTTTGCCTGCGTGGTGAAGTATCTGTCTACATATGAGCCCGGTACCAAGGAGCCGCTGATGCATATGGGTATTTATGGACCTCCTGGACACGGTAAAACCCAAATCGCCCGTCTCATTGGAAAGGCTTTTGCTAAGTCAGGCCTGTTGACCAATCCAGATGTGTTCGTATTGGCCTCGCGAGCTGACCTGATTGGAGCCTATTGCGGACATACCGCAAAAAACACCACCAAAAAGTTCGATGAGGCACGCGGCGGCGTGATTTTTATCGACGAAATCTATTCCTTGGGCAACCCCGAAAAGAAAGACGCCTTTACAAAAGAGTGCATCGATACCATCAATCAGCTGCTATCTGAGCGCACGGATACACTGTGTATTATTGCCGGTTATGAGGAGGATGCGGAACAGAGTTTTTTTTCGTACAACAAGGGTTTGGCTCGGCGTTTTCCATTTAATTTCGTGATTAAGCCCTACACGGAGGAGGATCTTGCGAAGATTTTCACTAAGTTGGCGGAAGACGATGGCTGGAAGGTGGAAAAAGGGGCTATATTGCCATCTGACTTGAAAGACAAACGGTGGTTTGACAACGCGGGCGGTGACATGGAAAATCTTCTCGTAAAGACCGTAATGGCTCATTACGAAAACAGCTTCTTGTCATCCGACGACCATCAGAAACTCCTTGTGCGCAAGGATGTGGAGCAGGGACTAAAGGCTTACCAACTTAACAAGAAGGTTAAAAAGGATGATGCCCCTCCACCGCCTCCTGGTATGTATTCTTAGGGGAGGGGGACATGCGGGGGACATGCTGTCCCCCTTAACCCCCTGGCTAATTAGGGGACCTGCGCTCCCCTTAAACCCCTGGCCTAATTCAAAGTAATTTACTTTGTCACGATAGCAATTAGCCAGGGGGTTAGGGGGGAGCGCAGGTCCCCCCCACTTTGGTTCGGAGATCGTCCAAGGTTCCATCATTAATAATCGTAAAGTCGGCTCCAGGTAGCCCAGCTTCCGATAAATGCGTGTTACCGATACTATTCTGATAACCAGGACGAACGACATTTATAAAAGTACCTCCATGACGACGCAACATCGCCAACTCATTCTCGAATCGGACATCCGGTACGAGTATGACTGCATTCGGATCCTCATGCTCCAGCTCAATAATATCCTGCTCCACATTCCATGTCCATATGCCTCCACCTTCAGTTAAAATATCGGTCATAAAATATCTTGGTATAGTGTCACGACACACCTCCGTACCAAACTTTTGCAACACCTCACGTGGCGTCGTGCCTAAATGGGCTTTTACCGTTGCTTTACTGACCGGATGGTTAAGATCCTTATCCGTTAGGCGAAACATGATCTTACAAGCGGCTTTTAACCGGTCTGCAAAGGATATGACTCGGACATTATATCCTTCTTTTACGAACAGTTCTTCGGCGAGCATAACGCACGTTGACTTTCCATGCTCTGCGGGACCACCGAAACCTATTATTCTCATTATTACTTTGGTAATTTTAATTTTAATGTTTAGTTATCGTAGAAGTTTTATATCGATAAAATAATGGGGGCTATCCTAAATGATTTATGGTTCTGCATCATAATTGGTGTAGGTTTCTGCTTAGCGCTCGTGTTTGTTGCTTGTTTGGCTGGCATTACTGGAAACATCTGGAAAGCCAAGCGTTGGGGGCAGGAAAGACAGGACGACGCACGTGTGGTAATCGACGTATTTAGAAATGACGATGACATAGCTATACACATGGTGGGTGCGTTGGAGGATGCGATAGGGGGTGTCTGGCATGCCGAAATTGTCCACCCCCATCCCAACGACGGCGTTGACGTACATGATCATACGGTTCAAAATTCTCTTACCTCCTCGTTTAACGCTCTGAAAACCTGGTACGATAAGGAGACGAGACCCCGATACTCTATGTCTGCTATTAAATCTGCTATTTTTTCTTCCGGTTCTCCAGTAGACACCGTCGAAAAGGCCTACTCGACCGTAAGAAGCATTGAGAAAATTAACAGCAAAATATCATCCATTGATACCGATGAGGTAACCGTTCTGCAGATGGTCTGGGCACGTATTAATGATTCTGTAAACAACAAGGTCCGTGCAGACCTGGTAGACAGCCTCATTCGTCAGCTCGCGGATGCCGCGGTTAATCTGGATATGAGTCGTTGCGCTTCCGGACGCGTAACAAGATTAATTCATGCTCTGGAAGCGATTGACACGGAAAATATAATAAGTATTACCTCTACGGAGAATATACGCAGAGAGTTAGGGGATAAGGTACCCTTATTGATTGCTAAGTACGAAGGTAACACGAATATTGTAGACCTCATAGACAAAGAACTACGTGCTGACTATGTCGAGTCAAAGTTATTAACTCCTACGGTGTACGAGTCTTTGGTTAAAGACTATTTGGATGCAGCAGAAGACTATCGTACATCGGAATCACAAACAGGACACCTTGTGGAAAACGTTGACAACCAGTCCGTAATACAGTCGCGATGAAATACATGACCGCATGTATTTATACGTGCAAAAGATCCATCAGGCGTATTACAGATAACGCAAGATCCTCCGTCCGTTGTGTGATCTTCGAGTATTTCTGCAATTCTCGTCTCGCTTACGACAACCACAATGGGTTCCAGTAGGGCATCCATCAGTAGATGGGCTCGTTGAGACAAGGTTATCTCAGGATCTCGTACCCGTTCCAAGACTTCTGCTGGTGGAAGGCCTTCTCCCATCGGCATCAAGCCCCCCATCGGCATCAAGCCCCCCATCGGCATCAAGCCCCCCATCGGCATCAAGCCCCTAACGGGGTAATTGGTCGCATTGTAACTCGCCAGCAGGTCGCCTTGAGTATAGGTATACGCTTCGTTGGGGATTTTAAAAATTATGTGGATTGTGCAGCGTCCTTCAGACAGTCCAAACATATTCATGGTGTTATCGAGGATGGTGGGATCCGTGCCAATAATCTGTCCATTGCATATAATGTAAAGCACATCGTCAGGCTTGCGACAAACAAGAAATGGTAGGGTTTTATAGAGTGACCTCAATTTCAAATTATCGGACAGATTCAACCGATAATACGAATTGTAGTTAAAGATGACGCAAGCTCTAATCATGTTTCTGGTTAAGGTTATTGGTTAGTTAAACATTAAACGGTTTTCATTTTTAATTTATGAAAAAAAGGACTGGCCTCACCTAACAATAAAATAGCAATAGCAAACCCGATACCGTGTTCAACACTGCTTAACAGCTGTGGAGCATTGCTGACCGTAACCGTTGTTATGATAAATATCATTGCAATAAGCGACATGGGCGACTTAACCGCCTTAGGTGATATCCGACTGATTAACCAAGAAATCAACAGAGCCAATACGATACTCTTAGCCAGCAACGGTAACTTAGGTACAAGCCATCCGATTAAGGACGATTCTTTTGATAAGGTTTCTAATACGTCTGACATTAGTCCTATACTTACACGGGCACTTTTTTCTTTATCACGACTGCTTTACGCTCTTGAACTAATTTTTTTTGTATCTCCACAGTTTTGGGCGCTTCCGGTTCAGGAGCAGGATTTTTCTTAGGAAGTTTAGCTTTAGCCGTAATCTTAATTTTCCCCTTCTTATCCGCAGAGTCATTCGTACGTGTACTGGAATCGGAATGAGTGCTGGCGCTATCGTAAGAGGAAGGGTGAGCGGAAGTTGCGGGTTCGGGAATGGACGCGGGCGTGGGCACAGGTGTTGCATCCGCCAGAGGAACACTCTTTTTCGTTTTTCCTGCTTTACGATCGTGAATTGTCATCGTTAAGCTTGTATCCGATCCAATCTTTTCGATGAGGGCACTTTTTATCTGTGCGTCTAACTCCTTGTTATTCTTATTCAGGGATTTAAACTGGTTCCATTGCTCGTAATACGGGCTGATTTTAATATACTTCGCCAACTTGTCGATAATTAACAGTGCCTTCTTTTTGGAAATCTCTGTTATAACCTTCCCCGTAAACTGCGTTTGTGTTATGGTATCGCTGTCTAACGAAAATAAATTATAGGCATACAACAAATCTACCGCAGGTATAATATCATTGTTAATGAGTCTAATAAAGACCAATTCTATAATATTTTGCAAATCTGCGATATTATATGTCTTGTTATTAGACAGTTTATGTAGCTCCAGGTAAATGTTTTTCCGTAAGTTTTGAGCCTGCGAGTTGATCGACAGCACACTGGCCCATTTTGCGTCCACCTGCGTCGTCTTACTTACAAGGTTCATATAATAATTTGGAATATGAGCACACGTATAGCTCTGTATCGGCTGCAGACTCCAGTTCTGTGTATTATACATAATTTTTTCAATAACGTCCGATGTAATCAGACTATTAACCACCACCAACGCCAAGTTAATCTTATTCATCGCCGTCGTCTTCATCACAGAAATGGAACGCAAATAGTTTTGATGAATCACCATCGGTGTTTTACTCTTATCGCCGTTGTAAATCGCCTGAATACGCACGGGATCTTGACGCGTGTTGATAAGCTCACGTATGGCATCGGTAATGTACAGGTCCTGATCCTTGCGACACATGAGTGTAAAGCACTGGTCCAACGCTTGCTCGTCGATCAAGATTTTTCCCTTGTACAAGTCAATAAACTCAAGAATGTTGATTAACCGTCGAAAATCCCCTTGTGCATACTCTATAATCGTCTTTTTGGCCTCATCGGTTATGCGCATTTTTTCCGCATGAATCACCCGATCAGCGGCCTTGGACAAGGAAATACTGTCAGCTACCGTAAACTCAATGGTGAAACAGTCTTTACGTAGGCTATTGATGGTTTCTTTTTTTACATTTCCGATGTTGCAGATACAGATAATAGGTACCTTGCGCGTATGAGGCTTATCCGGTCCGTATTTTTCCGTAGGAGTGATAAAAGACAGCAGGGCATCAACGCCGCCTCGATCTCCCTTAAACATACCGTCCACCTCGTCCATGATCACGCCGTTAATGGGAATGCTATCTCCTTTAAAATTCCGTCGACGCGAGGCTAAAAAATTGCTTGGAGTTTTAACCAGTCCGGACAGGTTTTCCTCGATTAAGACCTTGCTGCGAATATCGCTGGCGTTAAATTCTTTTACATGATAACCAAACTCATGAAGTATGATATGCGCCAAGGTGGTTTTGCCCAATCCGGGAGGTCCAATCAACAGGATGGCAAACTGAGAGGTGATTCCGGCTTGAAAGTCGATGAACCATTGACGAATTAGATCTTTTTTTGTATTGGATATGACTAAATCGTCAATGCTCTTCGGTCGATATTTTTCGAACCATATGTCCGCATCCGTCATCTTTAACAATTAATCACCATTCATTTTTAAAATTGATAACAGTTTAAATAAATAAAATGTACGACGATCTTACACGCACATTTGTACCCCACGTAAACGGCAATGCGAATCTGTACGGTCTAAACTCCTTCGGGTGTGATTCCTATATTATGTTTAAGGATGATCCGGACGTTTGGCGATTTATTAGTTTCGCCGTAGGATCCAATCACGCTAACTATGTTAACCGACACGGTACGGTTAAGACCATTGAATGCAAGTACCGTGACGACATTACTCGCATGCAAATTAGTTAGTTGGTGCCTTAACGGTTTGTGTTACCTGAGCGGTGGTCGGTGGCGTTACCTGCACGGCGGCAGGGGAAGCAGGCGTTAAATTTTGTATTCTCTTACTTATTTGATTGTTGATAACCTTGATTTGACGTTTCGTAAGAACAGGTTTAGGTTTGGTAACGTACCGAATCTTAGGACCGAGTGAGTTGTAGAGACTCGTTGCCTTGTGTTGGAAATACTTCTGATAATATAAAAAGCTCCAGATAAATACGAAGGTGTTTGTAAGATCCTGCCCGTTACCCAATGGTAACGGGATCACTGTAAGGATAAAGTACACAACGATTCCATTGAGCCATAACATTCCAAGAACTTCAAGTATATTTCTTAACTTTGATTTGCTTGGCGCGTTAATCTCGTTGCCATAAAATATATCCATCATTTTGGCCAGCACCATACCAATCGAAAAGTAAATAACCGTAACATAGCTTATGTTCAGCATCTTAAAACTACGCTCAAAAATATCGACAGAATTCATATAATATACGTAATATTAAATTATGATGGGAGGTGGATGGAAATTGAATGGAATGAATTGTTAAATTAAAATGCCAGAGGGTCCCGAAGTTCGAGTTATGACATGCAACATTCGCCATCTGATGGGTAGAACGGGGGCAGAGGGGGCAGGGGGCACAGGGGAGACCGAACTCATCTCCGTTGAGGTTATTCAGGAATCCTTTCAGAAACGCTGCTCTAATCTTGATAAGTTTCAAAGATCCCTCGTTAAAGAGGTAAATTCCAAGGGCAAGTTTACCTATATTAAGCTACATAACGGAACATCTATCGGTATTACGTATGGTATGACCGGTAACATTCGGCTTGCAGATGACGAAGCCACCGATAGGCATCTGGTTGTAAAGTTTACCCATACCAATGGCGTATTTTATTACCATTCTACGCGGCATTTTGGGCACATTAAGCTGCTTACGGACGCAGAATTAGATCTAAAACTGGCTACGTTGGGTCCGGATATTTTGGATCCTAATCCTTTAAGCAAGGAGCAGGTGGTGTCCATTTGGCGGAAGAAGCCTACGGCAAATATTTGCCGTGTTTTGCTGGAGGATCAAAACCTCATTTGTGGAATCGGTAACTATATTAAGTCCGAAATCCTGTACCGATCACGCGTATACCCATTCGCTACCGTCGATAAGCTAACCGACGACACCCTTTACCAGTTGTATCTGGAGGCACGCATTGTAGCAAACTTGGCTTTTACCGATGGCGGAGCCAGTCTGTATACGTACACGGATCTTTCTGGTAATAAGTCGGAATTAACATTTAAGTTTAAGCTCCAGGTTTACGGGAAGGATATGGATCCGGAGGGACGCGTAGTGACTAAACACGAAACACCAGACAAGCGCACAACCCATTGGGTTTCGGAGGTTCAGACTTTAGGATCAGCGCGGGAACGAGCGCCGATCCATTTAAGCCTAAAGATTAAGCCTCGCGCGGGAACTGGAATTTAAAGGAAAAAAAATAAAATTAAAACTATAATGGACAATTACGCAAGCATAAACGATATAGGTACGGCAAATCCATCGGGTTTTACAAATAATTGGTTAGAAGCGCGCGATAACCGTAAATTATTTAACGGCAATTATCGCGACTTTGCCACGACCTCGACCGGAGGATCGTCCAAGGCCTTCCGTGATGTACTAAACAAACGTATTGAGAGGAGCGAAACAAGCGACATGTTTTTCAGCGATTTAAACGTCAAGCATCTTAAGTGGTTAATATGCAAACGAGTACATCAAGAAAGCGGAGGTAAATACCAACTTACCCCTGAATCACAGTCCGACGAAATTTTATTAACTGTCATGCAGTCGATCTTCTTGGAAAACGCCCATTACACTGGCCCCGTTAATAAGCAAGTAGCCGAACTAAACTACCTTATTCTGATTGACATGGTTCCACGTGTTATCCAGAATGCTCAATTGTACCTGACCTACCAGCGCGATGCCCAACAGCCCCTGCCGATGGACAGATCCGTCAATATGTCGTCGGCGGGTACAAAGTCCGTATACAACACGAAGACGTTCCTTTAGATGCCCCCTCTGTACCGTTAAAATTGATTTAAACGGCGTCTGCTACACTCCTCAATTGAGTTTTCAAGCTACGGCCCTGAAACCTCCCGAACCATGTCGTTCCGCAACCCTTTCGCTGCCCTCGCTGTTGACGACGACCTTGCTGCTACTACCTTCACCCCTTCTACCCCTCCGGCTCAAATCCGGGTGCAGGGGGCCCAACCCTCTACTCCAATCCGCCGCATGCCCTATGGTTGGCGGCCTGCAGCGGTCTTGACCGCGCCTCCGCCGCCTCCCCTTATTGTCGAGGCAGCCTTTCCGGCTCTGGGGCAGCAGGCGCGCATTCCCCAAATGCCGACAGTCGGCGCATGGGGCAAGGGTATTGAAACCGTCCGTAAGGCTGCCTCCTTGCCTCCGCCGGTATGCCGGAGCCAGCCCGCTAAGGCTGCAGCCAAGACGGCACAGGCGGTCTTCTTTTCGGATGACGAGTGCACGGACGAGGATGAGGACGAGGAGGCGTGGGACTAAATCTGGTTACTTTCCCCATTAAAATCAATCCAAAATAAAAAGTGTTTACTTTGGATATATTAAATGGACAAAATAAGTGCGGATCTTAAAGAGTACATGGATGACTACATCGAAACTGCGTTAACACCTTTGGCCATTAAAGTATTAAGAAATTTACCAGGTGTACGCTCAACCGACAATACCATCGTTCTTACAAGTGGAGGAGCAAGCGTGACCGTGATCCTTAAGGAAACCGAAGAGGTGTTTCAAGCTTACCAGAGTCCCGTTATTTTTCGTAAGATGATTGCCTTCTATGAGTTAGTATCGAAGAACCCAGATCCCCGTAGCAAGTATATCCTTCCAGGTCGTCCCGTTGACGAAGGAGTAATTTTGTATAAAAAGATATACCCTCTGAATGAGTTCTGCGCTGACATGTCATCTTCGCGTCGTGACTATATTAAGCAAAATTACAAGGCTATCAAGCACGATGTACAGAAGGCTATTGATTACCTGCATTCGATTGGGGTACGTCACGGAGATACGCGTATAGATAACGTCGGGTACGACCGTGAAAACAATGTGTTTGTTCTCTTTGATTACGATAAGATAAATTTAAAGCTTACGCCAGCAGGCATGGAGGACGATAACGAAATTTTTTCCGAATCATTGAAACAGTTTAAAAACTAAAACATTAATAAGTATAAGATAATATGGACGACGATCTATTGATAACTAACTCGTTTATACCATTCTCATACGATACCGGTAACGACATGTCAATTGAAACCAAAAGACATAAAGTCATGCAATACATAAAAGAAAACACGGACGCACTGAAACCCTTACCCCGTTCAACTGGACAAATGTCGACTTCTGAGGCTGGCGGCGACGGAGCCATTACGCATCCTCGGCCCACGCACACATCCTTACGAGGCACTTTGGAGAAGGAGGAGCGCGTTATTATTTCGATTAATAGCAATCAACGCAGTTTAACATCAGAAACTAATCTGGAGGATCCAGCAGAGTATTTTAACTATGTATCGCCAGAAAATTACGCCGAGTTTGAAGAGTTGTATAACCTCGCCAAAAGTCGTAATCGCGATCTTTTAACCTACGAGGATTATGTTGCCCAAACGGGTACAACACCCACTATCACCGTTAATCAGAATGCCATGGTTCGCAGCATAGTAAATGCCTTACTGGCTGAAGCACGCGAATTTCCCGATACTATACCCGACATTAATTCCAGCTTACTTTCCCTGGTGACCGTACCGGCTGCCAACACCAACGGTCGTGCAGATTATGAGTCCATGGCCAACCTTCTAAACGCCTTTGTCATGTCTGGCTCAGCCTTTAATCCGGCTAACTTTTGGCGTCCATTCTATTTCACCGGCTATATCGACAGTGCCGTCGAGCAACCAATTAAGCAAATCGTATACAAGGATCAGTTACCCAATAAATACAGTATTGTATTACCGCGTATCGTTGATCATGTAAAATCTATAAGGCTCGTTAGTACGGAAATACCTAACACGGTCAACAATATAACGGAACGCAATAATATTATAACCATACAGTTAAAATATTATCCTATCCCTGATGGAGACCTAATCGATGTACCGTTAGATCCAACGACATCGGTCTTTAATTTTATTCTGGTTAAGATCGATGTCGGAGTCTATACGCTCGACACACTCATTAAACAGATGAAACAACAGATCAATGACGCCTGCAAGTTGTATACCTATAAAAAGTACGCAGACCTGTTTGACATTACCTGGAACGCGTCTAACGGAGTTATTAAGATTGTAAGCAACCGTAAAGACGTGTATTTTCACCTCAAGTTTTACTCAGAACTTACAGGAGTCATCGATATTGTTAATCCTGGTAACACTCAAGAAGTTTTAGGTAAAAGTCATGGCGTGATTAGCTCTTACGTACGTGACTTATGGTTTATGTTAGGGTTTCCCTGGCCATACGAAATTGCGTCAGACGGCTCAAATAAATATACGCAGTTACTGACAAATCAAATTGCTTTTGGTGTACATGAAGTATTTACGAGTAATCATGACGATAACGATATTTTCAACCGTGAGTCTGGAGCCATTGATGTGGTACTCGCAGACCCTGTAAATTCGGCTATATTAAATACATACAAGCCTTATAAGTTTCCGGATATCTCCGTAAAATATATTTACCTGACGATCAAGGGATTCAAGAGTATCGAGCACGTTAACCAGTTTAACGGACTCATCGAGTACAAAGAAACCGACATATTTGCAAAAATATTGCTGACCGAAAAGCCAGGAGACGTGTGCTACAATACCTTTGTAGAAAACCCCTTGATTTTTATAAACGCCAAAGATAAAATAGAGTCCTTAGACATAACCTGGGTTGACGAACAAGGACAACTCGTTGATTTCAATAAGGTTGATCACTCATTTACCTTAGAAATGGTACATTATGTTACCCAACTGGATAGCAATGGCTACAGTACAACCCTCGGTACGATTGACCGCAAGTCTTATCCCTCGTGGCTGGCGAATAACTATTAATGTTGCGTGCGGGGCATTACGTTAGCTTTACATGATTGATGTAATCAATAGTTGCATTATAATTAACATCCTCGTTAATTATATCGCTACGACCCGGCAACTGACGCGCTAAGCCCGGATACGTAATATAACAAGGGCAAATTTTCTGATAAACCGACATAAACACGTCAAGAGGATTATACGGGCACGATACATAGTTAAGCAGTGGCTCAAACGCCACATTGTTGATAATAATTGCATGAGAACCTACTGAACCCTTTAAACGATAAACATTCTCGTTTACACGATCAGCGGCTGTCGGTACGGACTCCTTGCTATGATTTGCAGCTAAATACAACATATGCCATTCCTTTGGTAACTGTGTAAATGCCTTCGCTAAAACATGAATAAAATTGTCTTCCAGTACACAGTCGTCATCTAACACCAAGATACGTCGGAAGTTATGCCTCATCGCATCCATAAGTGCGGCACGATAGCTAAAACAATAACCCAATGCTCCGGTGTTCCAGTATTTCGAGGTTTCCCCATAAGCATTGGTATGCCATTCCAAGGTACAACCATCTACAGCCTGTACCCTTGCTGCGGATAGATTAAATTTTGCAAGCTGTTCCTCCATATGCTTGCGTCGGTCCTGTCTGCGATCCAAATTAATATAATAAATCCTGTCAAAGAAAGGCGTAGAATCAATCGGTAGAGTTATAGTATAACTATCCTCATATGTCATTCCGTCAATGATAGGCATAGGAACAAACCTCTGTCTCTTTATCTGTGGGTCGAGGCCCGATGGAAATGGTAATTGTGCGCAGAACGAACTAAGATTACTGCGTGACAAAATATGATTACCGCATACACCCATGAGCTGTATCGCCAGACATCTATCCACAACAGGCGTAACAAGCAAATTAAACTTTTCGGGGGCGAACGGGGAAGGATCGAACGTCTGATACCCAGTCCCGGTTGTAATAACGACCAGATTGAGCTTCTGTACCGCCTCTTTAAATCTAAGAACGGTAGAAGCCATGAAAGCCAGGGCGTTGGAATTTATATAGGATGTACTGTCCTTATCAAAGATGATAGCATAGGTATCCGGCTCCGACAACTTGTATTTTGTTATGTAACCGTTTAGCACCGGATCATCCTCTGGCAAAAAATTTGCCAAGCAAGCGGCGTCTGGGGTTGGGGTTGGGTTTTGACTCGGTTTAGCCTCTGCGTCTGGGGTATCGGTCATATGTACGTACTAACCGCTGTCATCTTTAATTTTAAAAATTGATATTACTATGTTACCTAAATAACATGAGCTCCGCCTCCACCTCCAACCCCGCCCCTAAACCGAAAATCACTGTTCGACCGACCGCTAAACCGGTTGCCGCGGCAGCAGCGGCACAAGATGCGGTGTCGGAAGTGTCCTATTTGGGTAAAACCATTGCGGAGACATACAAGGACAAGGAGCTCGAGGAACATATCCTGTCGGATCCTGACACCTACGCCGGCAGTATTGAGCCTCAAGAGGAGGACGTCTGGTGTGTCTCAGAGGAGTCCGGTAACATGTACAAGACCCGCATTAAGTTTATCGAATGCTTTTACAAGCTATTTGACGAAATCCTTGTTAACTCCATTGATCAGCACAAGCGCATTGCGGCGCGTTTGGAGACCGATCCCGAATGTGGTCTTAAGCCCGTTAAGCGTATTTCCGTTACGGTCGACGAGGAGAATGGTGTGATTTCCGTCGAAAACGATGGCGAGGGCCTGGATGTGGCCGTGCATCCTAAGTTCGGACTGTACGTACCGGAAGTGGTGTTTGGGTCACTGCTTACGAGTATTAACTATGACAACACCGAAGAGCGCACGGTTGGCGGCAAGAACGGTTACGGTGCTAAGATTACGAACATTTTCAGCCAAGAATTCACGGTTGAGACCGTGGACTGGCGTCGTAAGCTGCACTATAAACAGACGTTTCGCAACAACATGAAGGTAGTCGAAAAGCCCATTATTACAGCTTACACGAAAGTGCCTTATACGCGAATTACCTACAAGCCGGATTTCGTGCGGTTCAATGTTAAAGACCCCGCCGAGATGGAGGACTGGAAGATGATTCGTAAGCGCGTGTACGATGCTTCCGCCTGCACCGATAAGTCCGTGAGTGTGTATCTTAACGACAAAAAAATCGCTGTTAAGGAGTTTGAAGACTATATTAACCTGTACATCGGCAACAAACAGGAGACCAAGCGGGTGTTCTCGAAGGTAAATGACCGCTGGGAAGTGGCGGTCTGTCTAAGCAACGATGGCGATTTTGAGCAGGTGTCGTTTGTTAACGGCATCTCCACCGACCGCGGTGGTCGCCACGTTAACCATATTATCGATAACCTGGCTAAGAAGATTGCCGTACATATTACCGAAAAAGACAAAAAGAAGATCGACATTAAACCCGCCTTTATCAAACAGAACCTGTTCGTGTTTGTTCAGGCCACGATTGTTAACCCTAAATTTGATACACAGACGAAACGCAAGCTTGTCAGCAATGTCGAAAGCTTCGGTAGCCGATGCGAGCTGGATGACGAGTTTGTCTCGAAGGTAATTAAACTGGGAATTCTCGATCGTGCAACCAAGCTGGCCGAATTCAAGGCCAAACAGGGTCTGGATAAGAAAACCGACGGTAACGCCCGAGCCAAGAAGGTGTACCATCCCAAACTGGTTGAAGGTGCCTGCGCCGGACCTAACCGGCCTAAGGGCACGATCACGACCATTGTATTTACTGAGGGTGATTCAGCCGCTGGTTTTATGGGCAAGGGTCTGAAGGGCATCCCGGATGACCAGCACCGATTCTGGAGCTACTTTCCCTTGCGCGGCAAACTCTTGAACATTCGGACGGCCACCATGAAGCAGCTGGAGGCCAATGAGGAGATCCTCATGATCAAGAAGATTATTGGTCTTAAAGACGGCGAAGAGTACACGGATACGAAGCAGTTGCGGTATGATCGCGTGATGATCCTCACGGATGCAGATAAGGATGGTTTCCATATCAAGGGTCTGATTATGAACTTTTTTAGTCATAAGTGGCCGTCGCTTTTGAAGCTGAAAGGGTTTGTGTGTGATCTTTCTACGCCCATCAACAAGGCGATTAAGGTCGGCCCGCGCAACAAAACGCTGCAGAGCCTGGAATTTTATTCGGAAAAAGAATACCACGACTGGGCACAGTCCAACAACACCACCGGTTGGAAAATTAAGTATTACAAGGGTTTGGGTACGTGGGAGCCTCTGGAGGCGAAAGCCCTGTGTGCCCGTATGCAGATTAGTAACTACGTGTGGACGGACTCGACGATCGAGTACAAGTCTCAAATCAAGGACGCAACGGCTCACCAGTTTGAGTTGGTGTTTGCCAAGAAGTTTGAGGACGAACGTAAAGAGTGGCTGAACAATGGCCATGAGCCCAACCCGTTTGCTATTACTCAGGGTTCGAATGGTACGATTAGCTATTTGGGGTTTCTGAATAACCATCAAAAGCTGTTTAGTCTGGCGGACAACGTGCGTTCCATCCCGTCGATTATGGATGGTCTTAAGCCGTCACAGCGCAAGGTGCTTTTTTGCGCGATGAAACGCAAGCTTACCAAGGACATTAAGGTATCGCAGTTTGCCGGTTATATTTCGGAACACGGCGCGTATCACCACGGCGAAGACGCCCTTGAAGGCACGATCGTAAACATGGCACAAGACTACGTAGGTCACAGTAACTACACCCTTTTGTATCCGTCGGGTAACTTCGGTAGCCGAATGGGCGGCGGTCCGGACCTTAAAAAGGGCGATGACGCGGCTGCATCGCGTTATATTTACACGTATCTTAACCACGGTACGCAGATCCTATTTAACCCGGTTGATACGGCCTTGATGGAGCCTCAGGTGGAGGAAGGTATTAAGATTGAACCTAAATTTTTTGCTCCGGTGCTGCCCATGGTGTTGGTGAACGGTGCAACGGGTATTGGTACCGGCTACTCTACGACGATCCAATGTTACAATCCTCACGATATTATCGAAAACATCCGTCGGTTCATCAAGGGTGAAGAGCTGCAAGATATGACACCGTGGTACCGCGGCTATAACGGTAAAATTATCCAGCTTGGAGCGAAGGAGGCTAACCGGTTTATTACGGTCGGAACGTGGGAACGGAGGGATAAGAACACGATCCGCGTAACGGAATTGCCGGTTGGTACGAATATGTGCAAGAGTTACAAGGGATACATCCAGTTTCTTAACACCCTAATGGATCAGGATCCTACTAAAAAGGCTCCGGCGGCTAAGGCGGCAAAAAAGGCGGGCGATGAGGAGGGGCCGGCCCCGGCGGATGATGAGAGTACGAAGTCAAGCGGTGGTGCGGCATTTAAGGAGGCGGTGTTGGCCGACTACGAGATTATTAAGGCTACGGATACGGATTTTCTGGTGGATTTGACCTTTAAACCGGATGTGCTGGATCGCGAGTTGGCAAACAACGAGGATTTCCATTTCGAGAAAAAGATCAAGCTCGCATTTACCTTTACGACAAACAACATGCATCTGTATGATGTAAATGGCTACATTAAGAAGTATGAGAATACTCGGGATATTATTCGCGAGTTTTGTGCATCCCGTGAGAAGTATTACGTACAACGCCGCGCCTTGCTGCTTGAACAGAACCGCAATGAGTATGTCAAGCTCTCGAACCAGTATCGGTTTATTACTGCGATCATTAACGAGACCATGGACATCCGGCGCAAGCCTAAAAAGGAGGTTGTACATATGCTGGAGACGGCCAACCCTCCTTATCACAAATATGTAAAGACGCGTGGCATGCCAACGGATGCCGAGACCGAGGCGGATGCGGATGAGGTCTCGACGGAAGAAGAAGAGCAAGATCAAGCGCAAGCCCAAGCCACGAAGGGAGACTATAACTATTTGCTTAACTTGCCCGTATCTTCCTTTACACAGGAAAAGCTGGATCGTCTTAAGGCGGAGTCTGACAAGTACCAGGCTATCACAGAAACCCTGGAACACCAGACGGGTGTGGACTTGTGGATTGAGGATATCGACCGCTTTAGCGAGGAGTATCTGGCTGATACGGAGTCCTGGAGCACGCGCAACAGTCTGGAAGAAACCGAGGCAGCTGAGGGGGTGAAGGGAAAGGCGAAGGGTAAGAAGCCCACAGCGGTTAAGACGACCCTGAAGGCCAAACTTCCTAAAAAATGAATTTCCAGTGTCTCTTAAATGAGCAGATTTGTATGTACAAATATTAAAGAGCTTCAGGCTAAGGGATTAACTCCTTTGGATAACAGCCTATTACAAGACTTATTGGACAGCCCTCTGCCCGAAGTGGGTACGGTAATAATTTACGATATTACGGCAAACACGATGGCTACTGTAAAACCCAAAGTTGCCACCGATGACACACTATGGATCATAACCGAAGATTCGTTCACGGACAATTTTGATGATGATACATTTACATTTTTTAAGTACCGAGTATGCCGGGATAAAAATGATATTTAGCTATTATTATTAATGGTGGATATGGAAAGCTTAGTACCGCTTGTGCGTACAACATATTATAATCATATCGACGATCTCGGCGATACTTTGATATTGTTAAAAATAATATTTAAACACATACCCGAAGCACGCCTAAAAGAACTATTAGGTGTCGCCGAGCCCGCTGTTTCGGCGG